>Ga0265297_10002446_pt1 | contig 37770 bp, 36 predicted proteins | sample Munlanlwell13791_FD_192502 | JGI IMG/M metagenome (GOLD analysis project Ga0265297, IMG submission 192502) | Leachate microbial communities from a municipal landfill in Southern Ontario, Canada - Leachate well 137-91 | ecosystem: Engineered > Solid waste > Landfill > Unclassified | place...
ATTTCAGGATACAAGCCGGCTACAGTGGCGTAACTTGGAGATGATGGTAGAGGATGCTCTTTCTACGGGAGGCTCGCTTTTTTATGTGGGTGATAAAAAGCAGGCTATTTATCGGTTCCGCGGCGGTGAATCCAGGCTGTTTGATTTGGTTAAAAATAATTTTTCTTCCAGGTTTAACGTTATCTCAAAACATCTTACAAATAATTGGCGCAGCCAGAAAGCAATAGTTGAATTTAATAATGAAATATTTTCAAAAGAGAATTTACGCAAAGCAATTGTAGGCTGTGGTATGGCGCAAGATTTGGGGCAAGAGAATATAAATGAAGTTCTTGATGTATTCAAAGACTCTTCCCAAAGCTATCAAGATACAAACCAGGAGGGCTTCGTATCTGTAGAGCGTATTGTCGGCAAAACCAAACAGCAAAATTACGATGCTGTAAAATTAAAACTGCTTACGTTAATAAAAGAGTTGCGCACGCGTTTTAACTACGAAGACATAGCAATACTTGCCAGAGGAAACGACGAGGTGGAGTTATTGAGCGAGTGGTTGCTTCGCGAAAGAATCCCGGTTGAGTCCGAGAAAACTTTAAGTATCAGCGAAAACCATCTAGTAAAAGAGATAATTTCTCTGCTGCATTTTCTTAATTCCCCAATAGACGATTTAAGTTTCTGTTCGTTTGTGCTGGGGGAATTATTTTCTGCAGCAAGTAAGCTTACAAAAGCCCAAATAACCGATTTTATTTTCACACTGCACAAGGAAGATAAAACAAGAGATATCTTTTCGCTTTATCTTGAGTTCCGTAATCATTATCCTCAAATATGGCAGGTGTATTTTGAAGAGCTATTTAAAAACGTAGGATTTATCTCACCTTATGAACTCACTATCGCGATTTACAGCCGTTTTGAGGTTTTTAAAAATTTTCCTAACCATCAGGCCTTTTTCATGAAACTCCTTGAATTAATAAAATCCAAAGAAGCCGATTACGTGGGACTCGGGCAATTTTTATCTTATCTTGAGAGCGCTTCCATTGATGATTTATATGTTGATGCTACGCATAGCGATTCAATTAAAGTTTTAACCATACATAAATCAAAGGGGCTTGAGTTTGCGGTAGCAATTGTGCCGTTTTTGCGTATAGATATAAGCCCGGAAAGCGGAGGCAAGGGTACAAGTTCATATATTACGGAAAACGATGACGACAATCTGACACTTGTGCGTATTACTAAAATCCATCGGCAATATTCAAAAACTCTAAAGGCAATATATGGGCAAAATTATAAAAAAGCATGCATTGATGAGCTAAATAATATTTATGTTGCTTTAACAAGGCCTAAATACGAACTTTATATTTTTATACCAGAGAGGAGTTCAAATGCAAACAATAAAGCGCTTAACTTCATACCTAAGGACATTGTGACGCGTGGCCGCAGAGTTAAGTATAGTATGCGTAAGAAAGATAAACAATCATTGATTGTAGCTATACCCTCTTCTAATTATAAAGATTGGATAAGCTCTTTGCAGAACGAATTCCGGGGCCTAACCAGTATATCTCTAAAGGAAAAAATACTGGAAGGTAATATTATGCATACTGTTTTGTCTAAGGTAGGTAACTGTATAAATTGTGACCTTGATAAAATAATAGAACAAGCTTTTCTTTTTGCTAAAGATACTTATCCCGAAGTTTATGATTTCTCAAAATATTTACAAAAGCTTACCGGAATTATTACAAAAAATGAATTTAAAGAATTTTTTTATATTGAAAAAGGAAGTATTTTTTGCGAAAAAGAAATCGCAAATAATTTCGGAGATTTAAAGCGCATAGATAGGCTGATAATAAAAGAAAAAGATATTTACGTGATAGATTACAAAAGTTCAGAAGACCAGGAAGGCCAATATATAAAACAGATAACGGAATATATTAATATCCTAAAAGATATACACCCACAACACACAATCAAAGGATTTTTGCTTTATATGGATACTATGGCTATTAAGCAAATATGAAAGAAACAGAAAGAGTATTAATTTATAATCTTGGTGAAAATATAATCGAAAAACTTGCCGATTACATCATAAGTAATTCAAATGGCTCGCCTTGTGATTTTACCAGAATTGCCTGCGTGTTCGGAGGCAGGCGGCCGGGTTTATTTTTACGTAAAGATCTCGCCGCAAGATTAAACAAATCTTTCTACCCGCCTTATATGTTTACGATAGATGAGTTTATGGAATATATAATCGGCAGGCAACCTGTTAAAAAAATAAAAGAGTTAGAAGCAGCTTATCTTGTATATAAAATTGTAAAGAAACAGGCGCCTTATATATTAAAAAACCGCGACAGCTTTTCACAATTTTTACCCTGGGCACGGGAAATAAATTCATTCATAGAGCAGCTTGACCTGGAGGATATATCCGACACCCGGCTTTTAAATATAGAAAACAGCGCAAGTATAGGCTATGACGTGCCGCAAGGCATAAACAAACTTCTTGAACATATAGTAAATATCCGCGCAAATTACCACAAATTGCTGGCCGAAAAAAATCTTTTCTCAAGAGGCCGTATTTATCGTGATGCTTCAAGTAAAGTTAAAGAACGAAAATTCGATGATTTTGACGTTGTAATTTTTTGTAATTTTTTCTATCTGCATAAAACAGAACTCAATGTTTTTAAGGAGATGCATAGTAATAAGAAAGGTGTATTTATATTCCAGGGGCAAGCCTGCGAGTGGTCAGTACTAAAGATGTGCGCAAAAGAAATGGATATTTCTATAAAAACCGATACGAAGAATGATTCTAAATATAAACTATCTCTCTATCAGGGTTTTGATATGCATTCGCAGGTAGCTTTAGTTCGAGAAATCGTAGATAAACTTGCGAATAAAGAAAAGACTTTGATTTTATTGCCGCGGCCTGAAAGCTTGATTCCCGTGCTTACGGAAGCCGCTGTAAAGTTGGATGAATTTAATGTTTCGATGGGTTATCCGGTTAAAAGAAGCCCCGTTTATGTTCTTTTTGACGCACTATTCGCGGCGCAGGAAAATAAAAAGAGCGATAAATATTATGTGCGTGATTATCTTAACCTGCTGCGTCATCCTTTGGTTAAAAATTTGAAAATAAGTGATGATTATGCAGTAACGCGCGTAATCATCCATAAAATAGAGGAATTAGTAAGAGGGGATGAAAAAAGCTTAATCGGTGGAAGCCTTTTCTTAAGTTTATCGGAGATAGAAGCCGAAGAAAAAATCTATACGCTAAGTGCAAAGACTCTAAGCAATATGGGTATAGATATAGAAGAAGCAAAGTGTAAGGAGATACTGCAAAAAATCCATGATTTATTTTTTAGAATATGGGAAACTGCGGACAGTTTTTTAAGCTTCAGCGCTAATTTAGGCAATTTGCTTCGTGAGTTTTCAGATAAAAGCATGATTTCTAAATTTGCGTTTAACCTTAAGGTTATCGAGAAAATACAGCTTATGCAGGCGGAGATGGAGAGTTTATCTTTTAACGAAGAAAAATTTAACCCTATCGAAATCTGGGAAATTTTCCGCAGCCGCCTTGAATCAGAAGCTGTTTCTTTTTCCGGCTCTCCCTTGCGGGGCTTGCAGATACTCGGGCTTTTTGAAACAAGGTCATTACATTTTGAAAATGTAATAGTTATGGATGCGAATGAGTCTATACTTCCTAAATTAAAAATATATGAACCGCTTATCCCGCGCGAGGTAATGATTAATTTGGGCTTAAACCGGCTTGAAAAAGAGGAGGAGATACAGCGTTATCAGTTTAATTCAATTATCAGCGGTGCAAAAAATGTGCATCTGGTTTATGAAAAAAATCAGGAAAAAGAAAAAAGCCGATTTATCGAAGAGCTTCTTTGGAAAATGCAAAAAGAAGAGAAGTCTCTTGAGGTTATAAATATTCCAAGAGCAGCATTTAATATTACCATAAGCGCGGATGAATTCTTTGCAGAGAAAACAGGCGATATGGTTGATTTTTTAAAAACACGCAAATATTCCGCAAGCCGTATTAATTCTTATCTTAATTGCCCGATGCAGTTTTACTATCAATATGTTTTGGGCTTAAGTAAACAGGACGATCTTCTTGATGAGCCCCAGGCTTCGCATATCGGAACATTTATACATGAACTTCTGGAGGCCGCTTTTATGAAGTTTAAAGGAGCCAGGCCGGTAATCGATAGAGATTTTAGAAAATATTTCAACGCTTGTATGGATAAAAAGTTCGAAGAGGAATTAAAACCCAGGATGAAATCCGATTCCTTCCTTCTTAAAAAAATTATCGAAAAACGGCTTATGCAGTTTCTTGACAGGGAAATTGAGCGTGATGTAGAAAGAATAATCTGCCTTGAGGAAAGAAGGGAAGATTCAATTGAAATCAACGGACGGAAAATTGATTTTGTCTATACTGTCGACAGAATAGATGAGTTTAAAGATAAAAGTATCATAATCATCGATTATAAAACAGGCGGTTCAGACGTAAGTCCTAAAAGGTTACAGGCTTTGGAGTTGATGAAGTTAGACATAGAATCCATAAGAGAAAATATAAAATCGTTTCAGTTACCCCTGTATTATTATTTTGTATCAAAAGAGTTTAAGGAAAGAACTGTAAACGCGCAAATATACAATCTGCGTACCCTTGAAAGGAAATCTTTTATCAGTGATGATGAGCTTGGGCAGGGACGGGACATGATGAAAATATGTCTTGATGCTTTAAGCGTGGTTCTTTCAGAAATTTTTGACCCCAAAGTCAATTTTATCCCCAATAAAGACGAAAGAAAATGTGAATTTTGTTCTTTCCGGGCGCTATGCAGATAGAAACATTTCTATTCCCAATAACAGCTCTTTAGTGTAAAATATACATATTTCGGGAGCCTCACAGGGGCGCTGCCCCGTCATTTATCCCGTTAGAAAATATCCTGCGGCTTGCCGTAGGGTTATTCAAATCTTACCAATGCGGAGCTTAATGCTTCATGTGAGTTTTCTAACGGGATTTATCGCAGGTTAACCGCGTAACCTAAAAAATGCTTTTAGTGGCGCAATTAACCCGCACACTCTGCCCTAGAGACTACCCAGCAGGTTAGCAAAAAGATAAACATTTTCGTCAAAAATGAGGTAAAAACTATGGAAGAATTAGCAGCTTTTAAAAAACTTGGATTATCGGAGAATTGCCTCGAAGCTCTGGGAAAAAAGGGTTTTGAGGAGCCTACTTTGATTCAGGATAAAATTATCCCTCTTTTTCTTGGGAAAGATATCGATATTATCGGCCAGGCGCAGACAGGTACGGGCAAAACTGCAGCTTTCGGCCTTCCTTTGATTGAAAAATTAAAAGTAGGTTCGCGCTATCCGCAGGCGCTTATCCTGACGCCGACAAGAGAACTTGCTTTACAGGTGGCTCAGGAGATAAATTCACTTAAAGGCAATAAAAATTTACAGATTGCAGCTGTATACGGTGGCCAATCCATAGAAGAACAATTAAGAAGGTTGCATAGAGGAGTTGATATAGTTGTTGGAACCCCCGGAAGAATACTTGACCATCTTCGGCGCAAAAGCCTAAATCTTGCAACAATAGATTATCTTATTCTTGATGAGGCGGATGAAATGCTGAATATGGGTTTTATCGAAGATGTAGAAGAAATTTTAAAACATACAAATAAAAATAAAAGAATATTGCTTTTTTCGGCAACCATGCCCGAGAGAATAGTGAGCCTCGCCAAAAGGTATATGAAAGAATATGAAATAATAAGAATTAAGGCAGAGCAACCCACAGTTGCGCTTACAGACCAGATATATTTCGAAGTTCAATATGCAGATAAGCTTGAAGCGCTGTGCCGCATAATAGATGTGGAGCATGAATTTTATGGATTGGTTTTTTGCCGGACCAAGATAGACGTGGATGAACTTGCGAAAAAACTTATGGACCGGGGTTATGATGCGGAAGCTCTGCATGGCGATATATCGCAATTTCAGAGAGAACGTATTCTTGATAAATTCAAGAAAAAACGAATCAATATTTTGGTTGCTACAGATGTTGCAGCGCGCGGTATAGATATAATTAATTTAACGCATGTTATTAACTATTCCCTTCCTCAGGATCCTGAATCCTACGTGCACAGAATAGGCCGCACCGGAAGAGCCGGAAAAGAGGGCACCGCCATAACATTTGTTACACCTGACGAAACCAGAAAACTGATTTTTATAAAGCGTATCGCAAAAACAAACATAAGAAAAGAACGCTTACCGCAAATTTCCGAAATTATCCGGACAAAAAAAGAAAAAATAAAAGAAAGGCTCGAAGCTATTCTCGGATCTGAGTCCTACATGGATTATCTAAGCCTTGCGGAGGATATGTTAAAAGAGCAGGATGCTAGAATTGTGCTTGCGTCACTGCTTAAACATACCTTTGGAGATGAGCTTGATGAAAAAAGCTATAACGAAATAAGGGATGTTTCAATCGACACAAAAGGAAAAGCCCGCCTTTTCGTTGCCTTGGGCAGCATAGACCATATAAATGCGCAAAAACTGGTTGATTTTATAAGAGAAAAAACCCGCGTAGACAGCCGCAAAATTCAGGACGTAAGAATCTTTGAAAAATTTTCTTTTGTGACCGTTCCTTTTGAGGAGGCAGAAATAATAGTCCAGACCTTTAAGAAATTAGGAACAGGCAAAAGGCCGATAATTGAGATAGCAAGAGAAAGGAAAGGCCCAAGGGAAGGCTATAGAAATCCTAAACGTTAGATAGTAATTTGCAGAAAAAATAGTTCATCCTACGTGCTAAATAAAGAAAGCATTTAAAAGCTAATGGATATTTTAACCGAAAGAGTAGAGCTAATTGGCATAACCCGATACGTATATAAAACTATGGGGCGTGCCATTTCCGATTACGGCATGCTTGAAGATAAAGACCGGGTCCTCGTCGCAGTTTCCGGAGGCCTGGACAGCCTTTCACTTCTTAAGCTTTTTATAATGCGTAAAGCGCGTATACCTATAGATTTTGAAATAGTTGCTTGTTTTGTGGATACAAATTTTATAGAAGTGGACAAAGATATATTAATGAACTATTTTAATTTAAACGGGATAGAGTATGTAACAAAAGAAATGTCGATTGTGAAAGATGAAATAAACTGTTTCTGGTGTTCCTGGAATAGAAGGAAAGCGCTTTTTGAAGCCGCCCGTGAGAATAAGTGTAATAAACTTGCCCTGGGGCATAATCTTGACGATATAAATGAAACAACTTTGATGAACATGTTTTTTAACGGAGAAATAACTACAATGCCGCCAAAGGTAGAATTATTCGACGGCGCATTAACGGTTATCAGGCCTTTATGTTATATAGAAAAAGAAAAAATAGAGGAATTTTCCAAGCAATTTGATTTTCCGGATACGCAATACAAATGCCCTTACGGCCAAGATTCCCAGCGGCAGGCAGTTAAAGAGATTATCGAAAAGTTACACGAGAAACACCCTTTTGTAAAAAAGAATATTTTCTGTTCATTAAAGAGGATAAGGAAAGATTATCTTGTCTAAGGCACGAATTACTACTGATTTGAAACGAATTTACACGAATAAATTCATGGCGATTCGTTTGTAATTTCCCGCCTTTGGCGGGATCCCGCTAAATAAAATATTAAGGTGCGGGACGTGGATATTCGTGCAAAAAAAGATGTCAAAAAAAATACTAATAACTGCCGGGCCAACCTGGATTAAAATTGATAATGTGCGGGTTATTACCACTATATTTAGCGGCACAACCGGTATATTTCTTGCAAAGAATTTTAGAAGGCTTGGCTATCGGGTAACGCTTGTTGTAAACTCTCCGCATCTGGATAAAACAGAATTAAACGGCATAAAAGTAATTCCTTTTAAATATTTCGAAGATTTTAAAGAAAAGATTACAAGGGAGCTAAAAACCGGTTGTTATGATACAATAATACATAGCGCAGCCGTAAGTGACTATAAACTATGCAAGGCGTTTAAAGGAAAAATTGTTTCCGGGAAAAAATCGCTTATATTGAAATTGACTCCGGCAGAAAAAATAATAAAAATGATAAGAAAATTACAGAAAAACGCAAATCTGATTCAATTTAAACTGGAAATAAAAAGAAAAAGCTTAATTAAGAAAGCTTTAAAAAGCTTAAAGCAAAATAAAAGCGATTTTGTGATAGCAAATGCCCTGGAGGATTTAAAGCTTGGATATAAATCATTTATGATAGATAAAAATGGCAATACGCTTGTACTTAATTCAAAAAAAGCTCTTTTTGAAAGGCTTGAGAATATTGCAGAATGCGGGGGTAGCTAATGAAAAAAAATATTTTAATCGGAGTGTGCGCAGGCATAGCTTCTTATAAAACATGCGAGTTAGTCAGGCTTCTTGTTAATGATGGTTTTTCTGTAAAAGTCCTAATGACGGAAAGTGCGACGAAATTTGTTTCGCCCCTAGTATTTCAAACACTTTCAACCAATATGGTTTATCTTGATATGTTTGCTCCGGCAAAGGAGGAAGGCATTAAGCATATAGAGCTAACCGAATGGGCAGATATCTGTGTTGTTGCACCCTTAACCGCAAATACGCTTTCAAAAATCGCAAATGGTATATGTGATAATCTTCTTACGACAGTAATTTGCGCTTTGCCGGCTACGAAAAAAATAATTTTTGCTCCTGCCATGAATACAAATATGTGGAATAATCTGATAATTCAAGATAATGTAGCTAAGCTTAAAAATTTAAAAAGATATATTTTCTTGAATCCCGGGCGAGGCTTACTTGCTTGCGGAGATTACGGAGAAGGAAGGATGCCTGAACCAGAGGAAATTTACAATAAAATAAAGACGAGCTTAAAATAATCCTATATATGAATATATATATATTCCTGGGTGTAATAATCGTTTTGCTTATTGTCATCTTTATCATTCTTTTAAGAATGAATAAAAGCACGCAGGATAATTTACTTCATCAAAAAATAGATTATATTAAAGATGAATTCACAAAAAATATACTTCAGTCTCAGTCGAACTCCCTGCAAGCCTCTAAAAACCTGTTAGGGGAATTATCTAAGCTGTATGAAAAAATAGGCAATTTAGACCGGGATAGTTCGCAGATACTAAGTCTTACCAAATCTTTCCACGATATATTAAAGCCTACCAAAGCAAGAGGGGTCGTCGGCGAAATAATATTAGATGCGCTAATAAGAGATATTTTGCCGGCAGATGTTATACTTACGCAGCATACGTTTAGAAACGGTAAAAAAGTAGATTTTATAATTAAACTTCCTCAGGGGCTCGTTCCGATAGATGCCAAGTTTTCTCTGGATACATTTAAAAGCTATATCGAAGCGCAGGAGGCAGATAGAGAAAAACTTAAAAAAACATTTTTGGACGGTGTAAAGAAAAGAATAGACGAAACTTCAACGTATATTTTTACCGACGAAGGTACAACTGATTTTTGCCTTATGTATGTGCCATCGGAAGCGGTATATTATTCGATAGTTACCGAAACAACCATGCTGGATTACGCACACGCAAAACGGGTGTTTGTTGTAGGCCCCAGCACGCTTTATGCTTATTTAAAGACCATATTTATAGGGCTGAATGCTTTAAAGATAGAAAAGAAAGCTAAAGAAATTTATGATATCTTAAGAAGGCTTGATGGGGATATAAAAATTATATTGCAGGACCACGCGGTATTAGGCACACATTTAAGAAATGCTTCTTTAAAATATGACGATGTAAAAAAGAAAATAGAAAGCGTATCTTTAAAAATAGACTCAATGGGCAAATCCGATGACGATAAAAGTTAAAGTTATCCCCCGGGCAAAAAAAGAAAAGATAGAAAAAATCGAAGGTACTTTAAAAGTATATATTAAAGCGCCTGCCATAGAAAACAGGGCAAACAAAAGGTTGATAGAGCTTATTGCCGATTATTTCAAGGTAAAAAAATACAACATAAGTATTATAAAAGGCGAAACCAGCCGCGAAAAGGTAATAGAAATCATCTAATCAGTTGTTTTTAAAAACTAAAAATACCGTGGTAAGACTGCGAGAAAAAGAGAATTGTTTTTTTATAGAGAATTTATTCGAAGAAAATATTGTTGCAGGATTCAGCAAGCCAACATTTAAAGGTAATGTCTTAGAGGATATCCCTCAGATATTTGAACCTTCTTCAGAAAATTTTAAAATAGCTTTCCTCAATCAAGTCCATTCTTCAACAATTCATTCAATACAAAAACAAGGCTGTTTCGAGGGGGATGGGCTTATTACAAAAAAAACAGGTATTATATGTGTGGTAAGGACTGCGGATTGTATGCCAATTTTTTTAAGCAGCGAAGAGCTGGGTATAATTGGTATCATACATATGGGCTGGCGCGGAGCAAAAAAGGGGATACTTGATAATATTAAATATGCCTTAAAATCATTTAAGGCAATTGCCGGGCTTGGTATGAGGCAGTGTTGTTATAAGGTGGGCAGGGAGTTTTTAGAGTACCCTGAGTTTAGCGAATTTTTGAGAAAAGATGATAATGACTTATATTTTAATCCTATAGATTTTATCGAGAAACGCCTTACAGCACACGGTTTGAGAGAGGATAATTTTTTTGATTTAAACATGTGTAGTCATTGTTCAAAAGAAAACTTTTTTTCTTTTAGGAGAGACTCAACCGATAATCGTACGCTGTCATTCATCGTTAAAACAGGGAAAGCTTAGATATTTTGATAATCCGTGGTTAACTATTATCCCGCCCTTTCTTACCTATGAATAATTTATTTTAAGGTATGAAAGGGCGGGATAAATTCACAGACGCTCCGCTATAATTTTCTGCTGTTTAAAGACAGCAGAAAATTATCTGTTCATTAAAAATTTATATGATACAATTATAAATTCTTAGTTTTAAACTAAAATGGAACCAAAGAAAACGCCTTTATATCAAAAACACGTCGAAAACAACGCTCACATTGTAGATTTTTCCGGTTGGGCCCTGCCTATAGAATACTCAAGTATTTTAAAGGAAACAAAAGCGGTGCGTTTATCTTGCGGACTTTTTGATGCCTCGCATATGGGCGAGATAATTATAAGAGGAACCAGCGCGTTAGATTTTCTTCAAGCACTTACCCCTAACGATATTTCCAAAACCAATTCAGGGCAACTTCAGTATAACGTCTTTTTGAATGAAAAAGCAGGCATAATCGATGACCTTATGGTTTATAATTTGGGGAATAGTTTTTTGTGCGTAGTCAACGCTTCCAATATAAATAAAGTATACACATGGCTTTGTAGGGCCAGGCTGGAAGCAAAATATGTTAAGGCAGACAATGTGGAGATTGTTGATGAAAGCCCTGAAATTTCTCTTCTTTCTTTGCAGGGGCCCAAAAGCGTAAAAGTTATAAGTGAAATCTTTGGCCAAGATATAAATAGTCTCAAATATATGCATTTTGTGCAGCTAAATTTTGAAAATAAAAATATTATTGTATCAAGGAGCGGCTATACCGGAGAAGATGGGTTTGAGCTGTATTGCCCTAATTGCGTAGCACCTGCCTTGTGGGATGTTATATTAGAGAAAGGAAAATCCCACGATTTATGTTTATGCGGCTTGGGCGCACGCGATGTTTTGCGTATAGAGGCGGGTTATCCTTTATACGGCCACGAAATAAACGATAACACAAATCCGCTTGAAGCTTCCTTAAACTGGGTAGTTAAGTTTAAAAAAGATTTTATTGCCAAAGATAAACTTGAAAACGCAGAAATTACCCGTATGCGCGTAGGTTTTGTTATGAATGATAGAGCTATTGCGCGGCAAGGCTACAGCGTGTATAGTAATGATAAAATAATCGGCCAGGTAACAAGCGGCACATTTTCTCCAAATCTGGATAAATTCATAGGTATGGCTTACGTAGAAAAAGAATTTGGTAAAATCGGCACTTCCCTAGAAATAAAAATAAGAGATAAATTTTATAAAGCACAAGTGGCGAATTTTAATTTCATTAAACACAGATGATCACAGACAGCAGACGCAGATGGCCGCAGATGATTTAAAATCACAAATTACAATGTACAAATCACAAACAAATTACAATTCCAAAATTACAATAAACAAATGTTTTCATGTTTGTAATTTAAAAATTGTTTATTGTCTATTGTTTGTAATTTGTAGATTGTGTATTGTGATTTAAAATCTGTGCTCATCCGTTCCAAAATCTGTGTTAATCTGTGTCTAAAAGAGGAGGCAGAAATGAGTATTTTGAAGTTCTCTAAAACTCATGAATGGGCAAAAATAGATAAAGATACCGCACTGATAGGGATAAGCGAGTATGCGCAAAAATCTCTTGGAGATATAGTTTTTATAGAGTTACCTAAAGTTAAAGATAAACTGAAACAGGCGGCGCAATTCGGTACCATAGAGTCAACCAAAGCGGCAAGTGAGCTTTATTCTCCTCTAAGCGGGGAAGTGCTTGAGATAAATAAAGATTTAATAAATAACCCTCAATGGGTTAATGAATCCCCGCAAGATAAAGGCTGGATGGTCAAAATTAAAATAGGAAATAACAACGAATTGAGCAATCTTATGGATGAAGCTATGTATAAAGATTTTGTTGCAAAAGAAGCCCATTAAAATGATAAACTCTAAATTCGAAACCCTAAACTCTAAACAAACTCAAAATCCAAAAGCTATAAGCCCAAAAGTTTTTTACTTTTATATTTGTTTAGGATTTAGAGTTTAGTGTTTAGAGTTTATTTTTCTGTTTATAGTCTAAAAATATGCCTTACATTCTTAATACCGAAAATGATATCAAGGAGATGCTTCGCGTGGTAGGCGTGGCAAGCCTGGATGATTTATATAAACACTTGCCTTCTCAAATCAGGCTTAAGAATGAACTTAATATCTCATCCGGCCTTAGCGAATACGAGCTAAAACAGTTCGTTACAAGCCTTGCAGCTAAAAATAAAACCATAAACAGTTTTAACTCATTTCTAGGGGCAGGGTTGTACGATCATTATATACCGTCTGCATTAAAACCACTAATTTCCCGCGCCGAATTTTTAACCGCTTACACTCCTTATCAGGCTGAATGTTCGCAAGGCATACTTCAGGCAATCTATGAATATCAAAGTTATATTTGCCTGTTAACAGGTATGGATGTTTCAAACGCTTCTTTGTTTGACGGTGCAAGCAGTTTGGCTGAATGTGTGCTTATGTCTTTAAGAATAACCAAGAGAAATAAAGTTGTATTATCTTCTTCAATTAATCCGGAATATAAAAAGACACTTTATACATACTTAAGCGGCTTCAACTTTAAAATACAGGAAATTGATTTTGACACGGAAGGCTTCACGGATACAACTGCGCTAAAATCGGTTATAGATGAAAATACAGCTTGTTTTGCTTTGCAAAGCCCGAATTTTTTCGGACTTATCGAAGATACAGAAAAATTTTCCTCTTTAGTCAAAGAAAAAGGCATATTGACAATTCTTGTTACAAATCCACTTAGTTTGAGTTTGCTAAAAGAGCCGGCCTATCAAGGTGTAGATATTGTTTGCGGTGATGGCCAGGTGTTAGGTGGCAGCCTAAGCTTAGGGGGGCCTAGTTTTGGCTTTGTTGCAACAAAGAATGAATATCTTCGTCAGCTGCCGGGCCGGCTCGTGGGTAAGACCGTAGACCGTGAAAATAAAATTGCTTATTGCCTTACTCTACAGGCGAGAGAGCAGCACATAAAAAGAGAAAAAGCAACCAGCAATATCTGTTCCAATCAATCGCTTAACGCAATTCAATCAGCAATTTATTTATCGTTGATGGGCAAAGATGGGATACGGAAATGTGCAGTGTATTCACTTAATCTATCTCATTATCTTTACGGGAAGCTCGCAGAGATTAAGGGTGTTAAGCTAAATTTTTCGCAGCATTTTTTTAATGAATTTATCTGGCAGATAGATGATGCAAAGAGTGTATTAAAAAAACTATATAAGAAAAAAATAATTGCCGGTTTAGGCGTTGGCAGTTTCTACCCTAAACTTAAAAATGGAATATTAAGCTGCTGCACAGAGATAAAGGCGAAAGAACAAATAGATGAGTTTATAGAAGTATTAAAAGGTATATGATAAATCCTAAACCCGAAACCCTAAACTCTAAACAAACTCGAAACTCTAATGTTTCAAACTCTAAACGTTTAGAGTTTATAGTTTCGTGTTTGTGGTTTGTCTAGAGTTTCGAGTTTAGTGTTTAGATTTTAAAAAAATTATGGACAACAGACTAATTTTTGAGAAAAGCGATTCCGGGATAACGGCAAATTACGTTAAAAAGCCAGAAATTGGGCTGAAAGAGCCGAAGGAGATATTACCGGCAAACTACCTGCGTAATGATTTAGAGCTTCCTTCATTGGGTGAGCTTGAAGTGGTCAGGCATTATACTAATTTATCAAAACGTAATTTTTCGTTGGATACCAACTTTTATCCGCTTGGTTCCTGCACAATGAAATACAATCCAAAGATAAATGAAGAACTGTCCAGCCTTGAAGGCTTTCTTAACCTGCATCCATACCAAAACGAAGAATGTTTACAAGGTGCATTAGAGCTTATTTATAATCTTGAAGCCCTTCTTTGTGAAATAACCGGGATGTCGCGGTTTAGCTTCCAGGCGTCAAGCGGAGCGCAGGGAGAGCTTACCGGAATGCTTATGGTTAGGAAATATCACAAGGTAATGAAGAATAAAAAAAGAAAAGTTATAATACCGGATTCTTCTCACGGCACAAACCCGGCGACCAGCTCGATGTGCGGATATGAAACCGTGGTTATAGAAAGCAATAAAGATGGATTAATAGATTTGGATAAATTAAATAAAGCTGTAGATAGCGAAACAGCAGCTATTATGCTTACTAACCCTAATACCTTAGGGCTGTTCGAAGAAAATATTTTAGAAGTTGCCAAAATTATTCATAAAAACGGCGGGCTTCTTTACTATGACGGTGCAAATTTTAATCCGCTTCTTGGAATAACTAACCCACAGCTAATGGGTTTTGACGTAATACATCTTAACTTGCATAAAACTTTTTCTACACCGCATGGTTGCGGCGGCCCAGGCGCAGGCGCAGTTGGTGTGATAGATAAGCTTTCAGGCTTTTTACCGGCGCCTGTAATTGACAAAAAGAAAGATAAATTTTATTTTAATTATAAAATAGAACACTCAATCGGCAAGGTCAGGGCGTTCCACGGAAATTTTTCCGTATTAGTCAGGGCTTACGCGTACCTGCTTAGGCTTGGCAGAGAAGGCCTGGTGCGAGTTGCTCAAAATGCAACGCTAAATGCAAATTATATAAGAGAAAAATTAAAAAATGATTATAATCTAGCTTCAAGCAAGCCTTCTATGCATGAAGTAGTTTTTTCCTGTACGAAACAAAAAGAAAAAGGCGCCTCTGCTTTGGATATAGCAAAAAGACTGATTGATTATGGTATGCATCCGCCGACAATGTATTTTCCATTAATTGTAAAAGAGGCATTAATGGTTGAGCCTACCGAAACAGAAAGCAGAAAAACTTTGGATTATTTTATAGAGAGTATGCTTAAAATCAATAAAGAAATAGACGAAAATAAAGAAATACTGCACAATGCACCTTCCACAACCGCTGTAAAAAGAGTAGATGAAGTAAGGGCCGCCAGAAATCCTAACTTGAGATGGACTAAAGAGAAATAAAATTCCAAATCACAATATACAAATCACAAACAAATTACAATAAACAATGGCCAAAATTACAAACAGAAAAATATCTTTTGGTAATTGTTATTTTGAAATTGTTTATTGTTTGTAATTTGTGTATTGGAACCTGTAATTTTTCAAAATGAACACCAAATGGCGTTTAATTTTAGACGATAAGTGTAACGGCTATTACAATATGGCGGTGGATGAGGCAATCCTTTATTTCTACCCTGAATTTAAAGTACCCACACTTAGAATTTACGGCTGGCACGAGCCGTTTATTTCCATAGGCTACAACCAAGATGCCCCCGGCGTATTAAAACCAAAAATAAATATTCCATTCGTACGAAGGTTAACCGGCGGAGCAGCTATTTTACATAACAGAGAAATTACCTATAGCATAACTTGTTCTTTGGCTGATTTGAATTTACCTTGCGAAGTAAAAAAGTCATATGAAGTGCTTAATTCTTTCATCAAAGAGTTCTACAGAAAATTGGGCTTTAAGGCAGAATTTGTAAAAGATGCATTTCCTGAACGATTAGAGAGGCGTGAAAATTTTTGTTATACTTCCTGTGAATATTTCGATTTCGTGATAAACGGTAAAAAAATAGGAGGCAATGCTCAGAGGCGAAGGAAAAATTTGATTTTTCAGCACGGAAGCATACCGCAAGAGCTCGATTTTACGTTAATAGAGGATTCGATAAATAATACCGAACAGCTATGCCTAAAAACCACTTTTCTTGATGAGCTTCTACCGAATGGCCGGACTGATTTTCGGGAAATCGCCGATACTTTTTATAAAGCTTTCGAAAGCGTTTTCGATATTAAGTTTGACCCTGGAAGGCTTTCGGCAAAAGAAAGGCAGCATTCTTATTGCCTTATGGAGACAAAATATACGACTAAAGATTGGAATTTAAAGAAAATTCATAAGCTAAGGATTCTTGATGAAATTAGCAGCTAATTATCCAAAAAATACGAATAATTGGGCATAATCTGTGTTGCCTTTTAAGCCTCAAATAAAGAAAATGCTTGATATTGCTATCTAAAAATGGTATATTTTAAACACGGGAAAAAGGGGAGGGGTCATTAACTTCAGAAAAACCTCATTTACGCTTTTAGAGATAATTGTGGTGATTATCATTATCGCCATACTTTATTCTATCACAGTTCCAACCTACGGAAAATTGATGGAAAAAAACAAAGCCGAAGCCGCAAACTTCAATTTGATTTCAATCTATAATGCAGAGAAACGATACAAATTGGACAATGAATCCAGCCAATATTTTACGTGCGGGGCAGTATGTGATTTGGCAGTACTAAATGACACTTTGAGTGTTTACATAAACGATAATAATTTTACATACGGCGTAGTGCCTGATGCAACTGGCGGTTTTAAGGCTACAGCGACACGGGTTGGAGGTAATTTATGTAATGGAAAAACAATGGCCGTAGTTGGAACGAATAGTGAAGTTATTAAAGGATGCCAAGCCTGGTGATTGAATGAAAAAAATATTATTAGCCTTATGTTTGCTTATAATATCTTTTGTATTATTTACATTTAGCCCAATTTTCGCCGAGAGCCCCAATAGATTGCTCAAATATCTTCCTCAGGATGAAGTGATCGAAAGCGTTAATAAAGAATATAATCCCCCTTTGAAAAAGTCAGGGATAAGCTGCCAGGCGGCCTTCAACGAAGCAAGCCGTTGTTTCTATTGCGTTAATACGTTAAAGACAAAATGCCCTAATTGTTGTTTAAAATTTTCACCACAAAGAGCAGTCCGTTGCACAAAGGAAGATAGTGCTATTTATCAATGCAGCAACCTGGCTTTTTCTTCTGATAATTGTTCTACAGTTGCAAATTGCAAATGCCCCAGTACAGCTGAAGAATGCAACTCAATTTTGTATAACTGCCAGGATTGCCCTGATAAAACAGGCGTAATGACTTGTTCGAATATACCTAAATGCCAGCAAAAAGGCTGCCCCACCACCGAACCTCGGGCTTCTCTTGGCAGAAAATGTATACCCAAAAATAATAACTGGGTTTGCGAAGAGGATAAGCTACAGCCTAAGTTTGCCGGGTGCCCGGCAAATGTGGGTTTTGCCGGTTGTTCTACCTCGGCTTACTATACAATTACGCCGATTACAGAATGCCTTGGTTTAAGCTCTCCGCCGCCCAATGATTGTTATGAGTATGTTCCTACTAGCACATATGCAGGTTGTATTTCCAGTTGCTCTTCTTATGCAGATAAATGGGAAGAATGCACTAAGAGGGTTTATTGTTGTAACAAAAACGTATGTGGTACCGGTTTTGAAAACAATTGTGAAATAGACAAGTGCACAGAAAGAGTTAATTGGGCTAGTTGTGATGGGCTTGCTTTATCTACCTGTATAACATTGCAGCAGGAAGCTTTAGCCTGCCTTACTAATCCATCTCCGGGCAGTACCTGCTCTGGTTGTTTTGAGGAAATAGATACAAATTTATTTTATAAATTTGTAGCGCGCAGTCGGGAAGCTTTTGTTATCTTTTGGCAAGTTGCAGCTCTTACCGAATTTAGCGGCGTAATTGATGCAGCTGATATACCTACTTATTTTTTTACTATGGTTAAAGTTATTGATAGCAAAGGTAACGAAGTGCATAGAAGCATAATGCATCAAAAAAGCTTTCAAGGGTCATTTTCTATATTCTCGGCAACTTCATTGGATAGTTCAGTCGTTAAGCAGGGAGAAACTTACACTGTAAGGCTATATTATTTTCTTCCTCAAAATCTTCAGATACCCGGTTTTCAAAACTTGAATTTATCCGCTAGGATAAACAAAGCCGAATTGATTATCACAAGAACGAGGGATTAGTATTTTAAAGAGGTTAGAAGGAGGTGGAATATGCGCATAGCGATAATAAGCATCATTATTTTTACATGCACGGTGTTTGCAGGTGTTGCCGAAGAAGTACAAATGCCCCCAAATATCGGCCCGCAAATACGGCAAGTTACAGGTGAGAATACTGTATGCTTGGATGCAACCCGTTACCCTAAATTTTACAGTTATCAAAGCGATAACCCTACCTGTGGAGAATACTTGAAAAAAGAGTTTGATGCAGAGGCTATAACAGGCAGCCAGTCGAATAATGGTTTTAGTTTAGCACCGCTTTGGTTTAAGAGCAAATATAGCAAAAGCAAAAACACAAAACCGCCCCTTAACGCTAATCCTGGATATCAGGATATTCCCGGCCTATCCATAAATTATAGCCCGGAAGAAGCCTACAGAAAAACTGCCAATATTCTGATAACCTGGACAGTGCGCGTGGAAGCTTATAAGCATTGTGGTGTTAACAATAATCGTTGTGCATCATCCAGCAGTGGAAAATATTGTGACGGCGATGCGTATAAAATATGGCCTGATCTTTGTAACGTTTGGCATGGGACAAGTAATCAGAGATTCCCCGCAGGTGAGGTAAAAACTGCATTGTTTATAAATGGAGTGCGCAAGGGAACAGAATCAATAATGACTATTCCCGATGGTGGAGTTACTTCCAGTTATCAGCCAAAAGACCCTACGCATACAGGCAGTTTCCTTCTTACTGCTGATAGTTTTCCCGAGGGAGTGCTTCCGCAATCTATAGATATCACAGTAAAGTGGTATAATGATACGTCAATGCAGATTAAGAGCCCTGCTAAAATGCGTAATTTGATTGTTACGGTTGTTCCGCGTGAGAGAATAACGGAATGATAAGTTTATAGGTTGATTCTGAGCCGCAAGTAATTAGCTTGCGGCTCATTTTAGATTTTTTATCCGCCTTCGCTAAAGCTACGAAGGACGCCCTTCGAAGCCTTGGCGAAGTAGGGCGGATGTCACTATATAAGCGAGCCCAAAGCGAAGGCGGATAATCCTCCGAAGCTGAGGCTGTGGAGGATACATACAGGTGCCACTGGGATATTAGTTGGGTGTTCCATATGAAAAAGAAAAGTTCGTTTACGCTTCTTGAGATTATAATATCTATAGTAATTATAGGTATTGGTTTAAGTACGATAATAGTCGTTTTTATGGGCGGAAGATTCATGCTTAAACAAGCAGAAAATAAATCACGCGCTACAAGCGTTGCCGCACAGAAATTAGAAGAATATTTAACAAAATCATTTGCAGGATTAGGCGGATTGGCGCAAACTACGCGAACTTACAGCAATGTTGATGCCGGTAGCGGTACAGGAGAGGTCCCTGTTGACTGGCGTGTGGATATAACTACTAAATGGGAAACCAACGCTTCTTTAGGCATACGGATTCCATATAAACTTATTGAGGTTACTGCTTCTTATAATGAAGAAGACCCTTCGGGCGCAATCCAAAGAAAAAATGTAAAACTCACAAATATCGTCCCTTACCCTTATATGCATACCCAAACTTTAAAAATTGAGCCATCTCCTTCATCTGCGCCAATGGTTGCATCCGGCTCTTATAGGCCGATAACCGGTTTATCAATAAACTTTGATTATCCCGTAAACAAAGATGTTATGGTTATATATAATATTGCTATACATATAGATGACGATTCAGGTATCACGCCTGTAGATACTATTTTTACCGGGTGTTTCTTGGATGGCAGAACAACCTCGGAAGGAACTGAAACCCGTACGCCCATAAGCATGCAGCCTTTTATAAGTAATGTACTTGCCCTTAATGGTGTCAGTGCCAATAGTAAACATACGATACAGATAAAATGGAGGAAGGATACGCCTCGTGGAAGTATCCGGCTTAAAGAAGCGAATTTGATAATAGTTTCAACGGAGAGGCAATAAAAGTAGTAAAATATTATAATGAGAAAGACTTTTGCGCTTACAGAGCTTATTATAGCAATAATGATGATAGCTTCAATTATTGCTATGTCGTTTTCGGTCTATCTGTTTTTTAGTAAACAGATAATGATTAACCGTGAACGTTATAATATGTTAAGCCAAATAAATTATGCTTTTGAGGATATGGCTATACGCACAAAGAGTGCTGTACGGATAGATTCTCTTTCCGCCTTCTCGCTGGCAACTAATGCAATTTCTGATACCAAAACTCAATTAAAATTTTTTGGAGAGAAAGATATCTATAAAATAACACCGGATGAGCCCGCAGATAACGCTTGGTATGAATATCGTATTGAGGGCGGAAATTTGATACTAGAAACCCTAGATGCAGCCGGAAAATCTAAAACGCCGGAAAGAGAAATCTTGACTTTAGTTGATGCAAAATATCAGCCCATTGTGACATTTACGTGGTATGAAGGGTATGAACCAAATTTTGTTACGGTAAATATCGCAACAAAAGGGACAATAAAGCCACAAGTGGAGGTTTCAAGGACACAAGGCCTGCGCTTCTGGTTTATTGATGTTAAAAAATGATTACTATAGCAGCTTCTATTATTTTGGGATTGACTCTTTTAATGTCTGCGTTTTTAGGTTTTAGCCCGCAGGTTCATAAACTTGTCGAGAGCGATCTTATGCGTCGTTCATATAACAATGCATTTCTTTATGGTTTGCAGTTGGGCCAAATGGGTATACGTGCCAAAAATCTTACGCTTGATGAAAAAACCGCAAAAAACATAGATTTGCTTTTTAGATATACTAATAAAAATTCCCAAATTATAGTGCAGGATAAATTTGAAGGAAAAACAACACTTACAAAACAAGATGGAAATCTGAATATAAAAGTCAAGATAGAGCATAAAATCCCTTAGCGAGCCTCCTTATGGATAAGCCTTCCTGGTTGAATAAAAAAATAAATTTAGCTGTTTGCCGTGGAATGAAAAATTTTCTTCGCACATCACAACTGCGCACGGTTTGTGAAGAATCATTTTGTCCTAATATTTCTGAATGTTTCAATGAAGGAGTTGCTACTTTCATGATTTTAGGGGATAGCTGCACGCGCAGCTGTAAATTTTGTGCTGTTAACAAAGAAACTGCTTGCGCAATTGATTGGAATGAACCAAAGCGTATAGCGCAAGTAGTTAAAAGATTAAATCTGCATTATATAGTAATTACTTCTCCGGCGCGTGATGATATTAGCGATGGAGGAGCGGAGCTTTTTTATAGAGCAATAGAAGAAATAAAGAATATGGATAGTTCTAGAAAAGTAGAAATTTTAATCCCTGATTTCTTGGGCAATAACGAATCGTTGATTAAAGTTGCAAATTCCCGGGCAGATGTCATAAGCCACAACTTAGAAACCGTTCCTTCCTTGTATGCCAATATACGGCCACAAGCTGATTATGCGCGTTCTTTAGCGGTATTAAAAACAATTAAGCAGTTGAATAGAAATATTTTTACCAAATCCGGAATTATGCTTGGCCTGGGCGAAGAAGAAAAACAAATTATAAATGTTTTTCTCGACTTACGAAAGGCCGACTGCGATTTTCTTACTTTGGGCCAATACTTAGCGCCTTCATTAAGGCATTATCCGGTTAAAAAGTACATTGCCCCCAGTAAATTCCTTTCTTTAGAAAAAATAGCATATAGCCTCGGATTTAAAAAAGTAAAGAGTTCACCCTATGTGCGTTCTTCTTATCTGGCTAGCCAATTTTTGAAACCCGCCTAAACGTAAAACTTAACAATAACAGTGACATCTGCGGGTAACAACAGCAAAACCTGCTTTGTCTTATTATTACAGAGATTACTATAAAATAGCGTGTATTGTTAACCTTTAGCCTATTTGTATCATAGGTTTATGACGGACAAAGCTGCTTTACCTAACAGGCTTAAGGCCTGCTGGGCCCAGTTGAATGCCGGGTAGCCGTTATCACCCGCCACCTTAATTATTTTATAAGGCTAGCCTGTTTCAGGCAGAAAATATTGGATAAACAGCTGTCAGCAGACTTTTTTTTTGGGGATTACAGCTTATATTATATATAGGTATAATATATAATAAGGATTATGCAGATATTGCACTTACGCAGTATATTTTCAGCTTAAATTACATCAATAAGAGTAATGATTTTTACTAACACAATATATAGTAGTACCTGCTATTATATACAATATATAGAAGATTATGATAAATTATAGTAAATTATTCTTGACATAACTATAAATAAATATTTAAATGGTATTACCATTAATTTATAAAAAAATGAGAAAAAAAAGGATACCCAGATTAATGACGATTAACGAACTTTCGGAATATCTTGGTTTGCAGAAACAGACCATTTATAACTGGCTGCACCAAAAGAAGATTTCCGGATTAAAAGTCGGCAAGGTATGGCGTTTTGATAGAAAGTATATAGATGAGTGGCTTAAAAATACAATTAAATAGAAAATAATATGAGCAAAAAAAAGATAGGCCTTTATCTGGGATTAAATTCAATAGGTGCGGTAAGCCTTGAAGGTAAGAAGGTGCTTTCTAGCGTGCGTTATGATTTATCTTCCGTAGAAGAGGAAGCAAAGGTAGAAAATCTCAATGAAGAAATAAGGTGGCAGGCGCTTATTAATAAAATTTTACGAGAAATAGGTTCCGAGGAAAAAGATATTTATGTTTCTTTGACTGATAAAGAGTTTATATTCCGTTCGCTGGAAATGCCGTTAATGAGCAAAAAGAGCATAGATTCCTCTTTAGTTTTTGAAATTGAAAAATATATTCCGTTTAAGATTGAAGAATTGATGTGGGATTACAGCTATGTCCGTTATCCAAACGAAAAAAAGCTGAATATTTCTTTCGTAGGTATAAGAGAAAATAACATTTATAAAATCCAGGAGATGTTTTCGCATCTTAATCTAAACGCCGTTATAATTGAGCCATCTTCTTTGTCTCTTGTAAAAATATTGAAATCTTCCAAGCAATTTTCGCAGATAAAAAATTTCGCGCTTTTGGATGTCACTGATAGCGAAGGCTATCTTACTTTTTTTTATGAAGATTTACCGGTCTTCAGCCAGTATATAACAATAGTAAAAAAAGGAAATGTGCTTGATACAGATAAATTTATAGAATCTGTACGTTTGAGTTTTCAGTATTTTAAGCGTGAATTTAGAACTTATGAATTGGAAAAATTTATTATGATAAGTAGCCGCAAAGAAGATACTATTAATGCTTCTTTGAGCGAAGAGCTGCAAATAAATGTGGAATCAGTCTCGCCTTATGAATTAGCTAATATATCCCAAGCGGAGCTTGAAACTATTAAAGCTTTGGGTGCGGTAACTTTAGATTCACCGTATAAATTCCGGCCAGTTTTAAAGAAAACAGAAGAATATGCTGAACAAAAACTAGTTGAAGGAGAAGTTCCTTTAAAAATATGGTTAATTGCAGGTTTAATCGGAGCAGGGCTTCTTGCCTCGTTTGTTATTGCAGTTGTATTTGGCAACGAAGCAAGTATTTTAAAATATAAACTTGAAAAAGCAGAGGCAGCATTGGAAAGGCCGCAGGAATTGAAAGGCCTTTCTTGGGCTGAAGCAGAAGTTGCACTAGCAAAAAAGCAGGAACAAACCGTTAAATTGAATAATTTAGTAAAAGAAGTTTCTCCCATTGCCCCTGCCCTTGAGAAATTCTCTTCATTAAGGCCAAAAGGCTTGTGGTTTGAAAATATTGATGTCGATTACCGCGGTAAAAAATACACAACCTCTCTCACCGGTTTTATCTTTCTTGGGGATGCCTACAACGAACGTACAGAGGTAGATAATTTTGTTTCAAATCTTAGAAAAGACACTGACATAAAGGAAATTTTTTCCAACATCGAAATGGTTTCTCTGGAAAGAAGGGTAATTGGCGAGTATACCGTAACATACTTTACGATAAGGCTTAACTAGCAAACTTATGAAAAAGAATGTGTTTGTCCCAGTTGAAAGAGGAGGGGTAGTAGCGTGAAAGACATTTTACGTTATAAAAATATATTGCTTTCTATTATAATTATTGCAGTTTCAATTTTTGTCATAAAAGGCCTATGGACAAAGCATTCTTTAATTATTAAAGACCTGGAAAAAAAGATGAGCGATGTGGAAAAGGGCAAGCTTCTGATAGAAAAATGGAATAAAGTGAGCAATGAATACGATGGGCTAAAGAAAAATTTTTTTATGAAAGACCAGGAATTTTTTAAGAATTTTTTAGAAGAAAAAACGAAGAATTACGGAATCAATGTTACTTATCTTAGCCCCACGCGCAAGCAGGAAAATTTTTATTCAGAAATGTCCTTTAGCTTAAGGGCAACGTCCGAATCTTATGCAACAATAGTGAATTTTCTAAATGCACTTGAAGAAAAGAAGGTTATCATTGAAATATTAAAGGTGAGGGGTGCGGAAAATAAGAAAAGATTGGCAGACATTACTGTAAAAAGTTTTATCATAGAACAATGATGATTAAAAAAAGTATTATTATATTTTTGGCGGCTGTTTCGTTTTTGTCTTATAATTGCCTTGGGGTGGAGAATAAGGAAGATCCATTTGATTCACTACTTCCGGAAAAAGATGGAGATACTGTTTCTCCTACCGGAACAACAAAAACTTCAACGCCTCCGCCGGTTATAGTTGAAGGGGCTATGTGGGATACCGATACTCCCCAGGCAATAATAGACGGAGAGGTATATAAAGTGGGCGATACGCTTAAAAATTTAGATGGTAAAGTTTACAAGATAGAAAAAAATAATGTATTTATTTTTTATGAGGGAAAATTATATGAAATGAAAGTAACAGGGAAAAAGGAGGCAAAATGAGAAAAATTATTCTAACAGTTTTATCTTTACTTTTAATACCTTTAAATATTAGTTTTTCACAAGATAATATTTACGGAGATTATCTTGTCTCCGGCACGCAAAAACTTATTTCTCTGGATTTAGAAGGCGCAAAACTTATAGATACGCTAAAAATGCTCAGCCAGCAGACTGGGCTTAATTTTGTATCTACGGAAGCGGTAAAGGAAAGAACCTTAACTTTATATTTGGAGAAAGTGCCGCTTAAAGAAGCTATGGATATAATATTTAAGGCAAATAATTTGACTTACGAATATTATCCTGATGCGAATATGTTTGTCGTAAAAGAAATGGGGAAACCCACTATTGAATTAATGACCAAAGTGTATCATTTAAAATATGTTAGGATAAGATCTTCCAGGCAGCAAAAAGAGATAAATGTTATAATGGAACCACAGTCTCCAACTGGAACTTCTGGCAGCAGTAGCAGCACGTCAGACAACAGTAGCGGTAGTGATAGCAGCAGTGAAGAGACAGACAAGAAAGATTCAGGGATAAAAAACACTATAAAGAATATATTGACCGAATTTGGAAAGGTTAGCGAAGACCCTATAACCAATTCTCTTATAGTAGTTGATGTCCCGGCGCAGTTTCCGATAATTGACGAAGTAATACGCAATCTTGATATGCCTGTGCCTAAAGTAATGATTGAAGTGGAGATGCTTGACGTAACAAAAGGTTTAGTTGACCAAATAGGGTTTAAATATGGTCAAACTCTGGGGTCGAATGATTTTCAAGCCGTATATAATGGACCGCTAAGGTCAACGGCCTTTCCATTAGAAAAATTTGTTAAGACTCCAGCACAAACTTTTACCTACGGCACTTTGGATATACAGACTTTCAATATGTATATACAGGCACTTTCAACTGATACTACAACAAAAATTTTAGCCCGGCCAAAAATCCTTACGCTTTCTAATGAAACAGCCGAGATAAATTTAACCACCAATGAAGCTATAGGTATAAATACTACAACAACAGAAACCGGCGTGCAGACATCAACCACAGAAAGAACAGAAACCGGAACTAAATTAAGGGTAACCCCGCAGGTGAATAAGGATACAGGAGAAATTACATTGTTTGTGGAGGTTTTTAACCGAACCGCAACGAATAGCGATTTGACTTTAACTACAGGCGCAACCGGAAAAATAAAAAATCCCGAAGAAAGAGGCGCCAGAACTGTTTTACGCTTAGCTAATGGAGAAACATTACTTTTAGGTGGATTAATAAAAAATAACAGCACCAAAACAATCAGTAAAGTCCCTTTTCTGGGTGATATTCCCTTTATCGGCAATATGTTCACTTATAAAGACGATAACCGCAGCGAAAGAGAATTGCTTGTTTTCATGACACCAAAAATCGTTGAAGATACGCCTATGCTTTCAGCTTCCGGAAGAACTCTTTCGCGTGAAATAGGTTTTTCACGGCGCGAAGTTATGACCATAGCAATGGATAAATACTCCCGGTAAATTATCATTTTTTGGAGCGAATTTATATTTTAATTGCACTGTTTATCTAATCCCAATGTTGTGAAATAATTGGTTGGGATGTTACCTCTGTGAGTTCTATCCAGCTTATTCCTTTTTAGGAATTATACCTAAGTAGTAAAGATAATCCAAGCGTAGGGCATGACAAGATATAAAAGATTAGGCGACATATTAATCTTCGAAGGTGTTATCACAAAAGAACAGTTAAGCGAAGCCATTTCGCTTCAACAAAAAGAAGGCGGAAAATTAGGCGAAGTGCTGCTTAGGCTTGGTTATGTAAGCGAAGAACAAATTGTTATTGCCTTAAGCAAACAGTTATCTATCCCGTATATTTCTTTAGCTTCAGGAAAATTAAAACCTGCCCCTGACCAGAATTTGGAAGAATTAATACCGTATGATTTTGCCAACAGAAACCTGATACTCCCGCTTTCGCGAAGTTTAAATTCGCTTACCGTTGTTATGTTCGACCCGCTTGACCTTATTCTTATCGACAATCTTAAAAAATTTACAAGTTGTGAGATAAATATAGTAATTTCAACACGCTCCGATATCCTGAAAGCAATAGAAAATTTTTACGGAAAAGAGCGGATTTTCCGTGAGGCTATGGATATACAAGGCGAGGAGCAGGGTGGTATCAAGGAATTATTTGCCGAAGAAACCGATTTAAGCCTTGATAAAATTATTGCCCAGGCAGAGGAAGCGCCGGTTGTAAAATTAGTTGATTTAATAATAAGGCAGGCAATTGAAGACGGGGCTTCCGACATTCACGTAGAGCCTAGGTATGATAAACTAAGCTTAAGATACAGAATTGACGGTGTCTTATATGAAATGCCTTCCCCGTCAGCTTCCCTATATTTGCCGATAATATCAAGAGTAAAAATACTTTCCAAAATGGATATAGCAGAAAAACGCCTTCCGCAAGACGGCGGTTTTATGGTTAAGTCAGGAGAAAAACTGATTGATCTAAGAGTTTCATCACTTCCTACAATTTACGGTGAAAAGATAGTCTTAAGAATTTTGGACAAAAGCAGAGTCCCGCTTGATTTGGCTAAGCTTGGATTCTTGCCCCAGGAATTAGAGAAGATAAGAAAGGGCATTTCTTCTTCTTATGGGCTGATTCTTCTTACCGGCCCAACCGGCAGCGGAAAATCTACAACTCTTTATGCGGCATTGAGTGAATTAAATTCGCCAACCTTAAACATCCTTACAGTTGAGGATCCTGTAGAATACCGGCTTGAGGGGACAAACCAGGTTCAGGTAAAACCGGAAATAGGGCTTACCTTTGCCAACGCATTAAGGTGCTTTTTACGGCAAGACCCCGATATAATCCTGGTTGGGGAAGTTAGAGACCTAGAAACAGGAGAGATATGTATTCGTTCTGCTCTTACCGGCCACCTTGTCCTTTCAACGCTTCACACAAACGATGCGCCTTCGACAATAACAAGGCTTATAGATATAGGTATTCCCAATTATCTCGTTGCAGGGTCTTTACGTTTAATTGTCGCCCAGCGGTTGATTAGAAAGCTATGCGCTCATTGCAAAGAATCATATGAGATTAGCCAAGAGAAATTACCGTTAGGCATAACCATAAATTCTCCCGTAATCTATAAGGCAAAGGGCTGCGAAAAATGTAATTTTATAGGATATAAAGGCCGTAGCCTTGTCAGTGAAGTTATACTTATTGATGAAGAAATCAGAGAAGCTATTTATAAGGGGCTTGAAGCTTCAAAAATTATGGAAATAGCAAGGAAAAAAGGCACATTAAGCCTGCTTGAAAGCGGAATAAAAAAGATAGAAGAGGGCATTACTTCTCTGGAAGAAATTCTTTCTGTTGCGACCGTTTATTAATTTTAGCACAAATTATCACGAATTTGAAACGACCCATTCGACTTCGCTCAGGGTCGTCCTGAGCGAATGAAATGAGTCGAAGGACGAATAAACACGAATGGTTATGTAGCGTGGATTTTTTTGTTCGTGAAAATTAGTGCGTGCTTGATGTTTATTAAAATGCTTGATTTTATCTACTAAAATATTATAATAAATCAACATGCCAAAATATAGTTATTTAGCAAAAACTAAAGACGCAAAGACCATAAAAGACATAGAAGATGCTGCTTCAAGAGAAGAGTTAATTGCAAAGCTTAAGGCAAGAGGGCTTTTTATCGTTTCCATAAATGAAACAGCCGGTAAAAGCGAAAAACCATTCTTATCTTTCTTTGCCAACCAAAAAGGAAGGCGTTCCTCTATAAAGCTTTACGATTTAGCTTTTTTGGCCAGGAATCTTGCCACGACTCTTTCCAGCGGTGTGACTCTGCTTCGAAGCCTGGAAATTATTTCTTCCCAAACCGAGAGCGCTAAATTAGGTAAAATTCTAAAAGAATGCAGCCAGTATATAAAAGAAGGATTGTCTTTCAAGGAAGCGATTGCCAAGTATCCGGGAGCTTTCTCGCCTCTCTGGAGGGCAATTGTTGAGGTCGGCGAAGCCTCAGGAAATCTGCCTACGGTCTTAGACAAATTGGCGGATTATCTTGATATAAGGATGGAATTTGAAAGAAAAATAATAAGCGCATTGATATATCCGCTTATTCTTCTCGGAGCGATGACGATTGCTATTGGTGTCTTTTTTAAGTTTATACTTCCTAAATTTGTTGAGATTTTTAGGGATTTTGGAGTCACATTACCGCTTCCTACTCAGATTATTTTCGCTATCGCAGATTTTGTTGATAAGAATTCCATAATGGTTATAATCATCTTTATTGGACTGATTTTTGCGATAGTGACTTTTATGCGCCGGCCAGAAACAAAAGAATTACGCGACAGGATAAGCCTGAAACTTCCTATTGCCGGAGAATTGTTTTTTTTATTCGCTTTGGACAGGTTTACTTCTACACTATACATACTTTTAGACAGCGGGCTTCCTCTTGTATATGCTCTTGAAATCTCGGCGAGAGGCATAGGTAATAGCGTCATTGAAAAAAACATAATTTTTGTAAAGAATAAAGTAAAAGACGGCGCATCGCTATCGCGTGAATTCAGCAAACTTAATATGTTTCCTGCGCTTATTGCTGAAATGGCAAAGATAGGAGAGGAAACCGGAAGTATGCCGGAAATTTTTAAGAAAATATCGATACATTACAGCAAGGAATTAAGCACCAGGGTTGAGCGTATGATTGTTGCCTTTGAGCCGATGCTAATTTTAGTCCTGGGAGTCCTCATCGGCGCTGTTGTCATATCTTTATTCCTACCGTTATTTAAGATTGCAACCGGCGGGGGAATGTAGTTATCGTCGGTAAAAAAGAAAGCGTTGATTTTTGTAATGAGTATTGGTCAAATTGACGCATAAAAGGTATTTGACATTTTTTGGGGATAATGGTATAAATTATATACAGTTGTTTCTTGGCGTAAAAGCATAAAAAAGGAGGTGCTCGTGAAAAAGGGTTTTACATTGATGGAATTGATTATCGTGGTAATTATTATTGGTATTCTTGCTATGATAGGTTTGCCCCAGTTTTTTAATGTTGCAGAAAGGGGCCGTTCAAGTGAGGCAGCTAGTATTTTAGGCGCTATACGAAGCGCGCAGCTTCGTTATTACGCTGAACATTCAGCTATGACTTCCAATTGTACTGATTTGGATGTGGAGATAGGAAACCTTAGATATTTCAATGCCCCTGTTTGTACAAGTGCAACAAAGAATGGTTTCTTGGCTAGCATGGCAAGTCAAGCCGGGAATTACACTTTGTCGATTTACGATAACGCTTCAGGTTTATGTTGTAGTACCGGTACCTGCCCAAAAGGATATAAAGGTTGCTAATTGTTTTTAGGGATATTTATTTTAGAAACAGCAATTAATCTAAGATTTAAAAAGTGAAAGTATTAATGCCGATAAAGAGAAATAGGTTGGGAATGACGCTTATGGAAATGATAATAGTGGTTGTGCTTATCGGTATTTTGGCAACTGTTGGAGCAGTCGGCTATAGGAAAACAGTTGAGCAGGCAAGACAGAAGGAAGCGCGTAGCATGCTCAGATTAATACAGCATGCGGAAGAAGTGAGACGCCTGGAAATGAATACATATGTAGCGTGCGCCGATACCGCCGCATGTAATACTGCGTTACATTTAGATTTGCCAGCTGGAGACTGGGCGTATAGTGTTACAGCTAGCGGTAACGCCAGCTTTTGTGCACAGGCTCTTTCAGCTAATTTCGGAAACTTTAGTATCAACAATGGTACTGCAGATCCGACGGCTAACGGTTGCTCGTAAAATACCATATGTTTATAAAAACAAATAACCCGTCAGAGAGAAAGAATTCTTTAAGAAATAACTCTCTGGCGGGTTTTACTTTAATGGAAATAGTAGTAGGCTTAATTATCCTGGCTACGGTTTTTGGAGGGTTAACTGCAACCTTTGTGGGCGTTAAACGTTATGTTGCGCGCGCCAGCAGGCGTTTGACTGCCGTAAATCTCGGAAGGCAGGTTTTGAACGCACTGTATACTTATGTTAGAGCGGATACATGGGATACAGGAGTTTTAGCTGTTACGGGGGCGGATGTGAATTGTACTGAAGGCAATGTGCAAGTGCCAAATGTTACTGCGGCAATAGATGGGTTTGCGTACGGCCCTAATACGTATATAGTAAAGCAGGTAGGCACTGGAACGGATACCAGGCAGTATCGAGAGGCGACCGTAACTATAACTTATCCCGCTGATTAAAGAATAATATGAAAAAAACAGTTACCTTAATAGAGCTTATTTTGGCAATTGCTCTTATGGGGGTAGTTATACTTGGTGTTACTTCTTTTGATATGGGCAGCAGGCAATTCTTGCAGTCTTCAGAGCGGAAAACCCAAGTGCTTAATGAGGCAGCTTTTATTATGGACAGTATTGCCAAAGATGCTCTTTTAGCAGTAGGCGATAAAAATAACAATGCAATAACGAGGACAAAGAATGACTTTCCTCCGGATATTCATGCTGATGTTGTTCGTATTAATCAAGACACAGATCAAGACGGCATAGTAGATCGTATTATTACATATAAAAAGAGGACGCAAAATTCTGAAATAATTAAGATGATTGACAACGATCCAGCGCAACAGACTGTAATAAGCAACAGAGGATATAGCTTTGAGGTTGGAGCTGTTGTTCCTGGCAGAAATACTGTGCAGATTGCGATGCGGTTACGTTTTGACCCTGCTACAAACATGGATCCTTTTAATAATCCCGAAGTTAGATTGCAAAGTAGTATAGAAGTTCCTGGTTGGTCACTTAATTAATTTCGTTTACCCCACCCAATTATCTAAAACAGCTTGCCCACATTAAAATTATTGGTATAATACAAATTAATATGCATAAGCTTTTTGTGTTTTTTATCCCGTTAGAAAATATCCTACGGCTTGCCGTAGGGTTATTTCGAATCTTACGAACACGGGGTTTAATACCTCGCGTGAGTTTTCTAACGGGATTTATTTTATTTTCCCAAGTTTGCCTATCTGTATGCGCAGCGCCTTGTTACGGTACAAAGATGCCGCAGAAAAAACAATTTTTCGCCGGCCTTCAGAACCACACACTTTTAAAACGATACCTTGAAGATGATTATGGAAAAATGCGAAGCACTCAGAATTTTCTTCTTGTTTCATACGGAATTTTTGACTGGCTTTCTATAGATTTAAAGGGTGGAGCGGGAGATATCAGGCAGCACCCAGTTGACGCATCAGAAGTTGACTATTCAACCGGGTTTGCCGGTGGATACGGCTTTCGTCTTCGCCTTTTGGATAAAAAAAATACAAAAGTAGTATTTGGTTTCCAGCACATAAGCGTTCATCCCAAAAGAACGTATGTAACGGGCGTAAAAAATAAAGCTGTGCTGGACGATTGGCAGGTTTCCCTGCTTGCTTCCTACGATTTAAAGTATGTGACACCATATCTAGGCACAAGATGGTCGCGGGTTGATTATATCCACTGGGTGGATGAAGTGAGATGCCGCAGGATGTCTGACCTTTCCAAGTCAGTCGGGTTTATTTTTGGTTTTGATATACCGTTTACACAAAAAATGTGGCTAAACCTTGAAGGGCAATTTTTCGACAGCGACGCATTCGCCTGTAGCCTTAATTACAGCTTCTAAATTGAACCTGTTGAAACTATTCTTTACACCGCAAAGTCGCAAAGTATCCGCAAAGCCGCAAAAAATCATATTTGATACGGATAGAAATACAGTGGATATACAGTTGAAATAGGGTTGATATACATTGTCAATGTTGTCACGCTTCTATTATTTAAGGCCTTCCATGCAACTGTATTTCCATTGTATTTAAATTATATTTCTACTGTATATCTATATTCCTTTTGCGTTTTTGCGGTCTTTAGCGGTTTCGCGGTATATATGGCTTGGTCAACAATGATTATAAAAACAAAAAAAGAAGAATTCGAGAGTTACCTTGAAGATACTTCTAACCTCAAAGGCAACGCATCCAGCTTATACATTCCGCAAACTCTGGGCGAAATAAACGACGCCATCAGAAATTTCTACATAAAAAAAACACCTTTTACGGTTGTTGCGGGAAAAACCGGAACAACTGCCGGTTGTGTTGCGCAAGAAGGGGTTATTATGTCAGTCGAAATGCTTAATAAGATAATAGATATCGACAAAACAAAAAAAATGGCGTATTTACAAGCTGGAGCAAGCTTTAAAGACTTAGAAGAGGAGGCGCGAAAGTTCAATCTAAGCCTGCTCGCATCTCCCACGGAGAGCCTCGCATTAGTCTCCGGCGCAATTTCAACTTGCGCTTCCGGCGTGCGCGGGTTTGGATATGGCTCGATAAGAAATTATATATCCACGATAAGTGTGGTTTTGCCTACCGGGGAAATTTTGGAAATTGAAAGAGGAAAAATTTTGGCTAATAAAAGAGTTTTTGATTTTCAATATTCCGGAAAAAGTTTTAAATTCAACTTACCGCACTATACGCAACCGTCAATTAAATCCCAGGCAGGCTATTTCGTAAAGGATAATATGGATTTAATTGACCTTTTTATCGGAAGCGAGGGTACGTTGGGAGTAGTTACTTCCTGTAAACTTAGGCTTTCTGAAATTCCCGAAAATGTTTTTGACGGCCTTATCTTTTTCAAAAAGGAGCAGGATGGCTTAGAATTTATAGTAAAAATAAAGAAATTTAAAAATGTTTGCCCTGCCTCGCTTGAGTTTTTTGACAGGAATTCCCTAAGAATGCTTAAGGAAAAGTATTCTTTCATCCCTGATGCCGCTTGCGCAGTTTATTTTGAGCAAACAGTTGGCTTGGGGCAAGATTATAATAGCTTAATGGATAACTGGATAAGTTCAATTGAGGAGTATGCAACATTTTCTGATAATAATATACTGGCAGATACCGTAAGAGAAAGAGAAAAGGTATTTGAATTCCGGCATAAATTACCCCAGCTTATCAATGAGTTTTTAAGGCAGCACAGCCAGCTTAAAGCTTCGCTGGACTGTGCGGTGCCATTTGAAAAAATTTTAGAAATGTATAATTTTTATAAAGAAAAAGGCGAGAATTGCGGAATTGACTATGTTAATTTCGGGCACATCGGCGAAGCCCACCTGCACTTTAATTTTTTACCCAAGAATGATGAGCAAAGCCTAAAAGCAAAAAAATATATGGAAATTTTTTGTAAAAAGGCACTCACGCTTGGCGGTACAATTTCCGCTGAGCACGGCATAGGCAAGATTAAAAAGCCTTTCTTAAAGCTTATGTATAATAAATCACAGATAGAGGAAATGGCGCGCCTTAAAAAATATTTTGACCCTGCCTGTCTTATGGGGTTGGATAATATATTCGAGAAAGAGATTTTATTTAAGGTTTAAAGGTTGGTAGGTTGATATGTTTTGTAACCTGTTAGCTTAATAACTCATTTTATGATTGCTTATTTTATGCCTTATGTTATATTGGGTAATGGGTTATAAGTTTTTGCCCTGATTGTTTTCAATTCCAGCCAAAAATTGAGTTGATACTGTTCTTTACTTACTATACAATAAATCAATGGTTTTTTTAATTATAGGCATTACAATAGCAATGAGCTTAGCCGTGGGTTGGTCTATAGGCGCTAACGACGCCGCCAACTCCTTAGGCACTGCTGTTGGTTCGCGCGTATTGAATTTAAAGCAGGCGATAATTTTGATTGCTTTGTTTGGGTTTTTAGGGGCGAGCCTGCAGGGCTCTCACGTGGTAGCAACTATAGGCAAAGGTATTGTGCCGATGAATGAGCTCAGTAAAAATAATTCCCGTAATATTGCCCTTATCGCCAGTTTTGCCGCCTGCCTTTGGGTGGTGCTTGCGACGCACTGGAAAATGCCTATTTCAACAAGCCATTCTATTGTCGGCGCAGTAGCCGGAGCAGGCTTTGCTATAGCTGCGCCTGTGAAATGGAAAGTATTGGGCGATATTTTTATGTGCTGGATTTTTACTCCCGTAGGCGCGGCAATATTGGGATATATATTATTTCGTATTTTGCAAAATATTTTACCCCGAATAATCCCGCGCAGATACTTTAAGCAGGCACTCGCAACCCTTATTGTTATAAGCGGTTGTTACGTTGCCTATACCTGGGGTGCAAATGATGTCGCAAATTCTATCGGAGTTTTAGCGGGAGCCGAGATTATTCCGGTTAAAATTTGTATTATTTTGGGAGGAATGGCTATAGTTTTAGGTATTGTGACCTGGGGGTATAAAGTTATTGAAACCATAGGTTCAGAAATCATTCATCTTTCGCCGATTATGGCATTTTCTGCACAGTTAGCCAGCTCGCTTAACGTTCATATCTATACCCTGATGGGCATACCGGTTTCGACGAGTCATTCTATTGTCGGAGCGATTTGTGGGGTGGGATTAGTCAAAGGTATTCGCGTATTAAATATGCATATCATGCGTGATATTGTATTATGCTGGGTAGCAACGCCATTTATTTCTGGAGTAATAAGTTTTGTTATATTAAAGAGTATAATATTTTTTATGAAAATGGGAGGATAGCCATGAAGGAAATGAGGAATATATTTGGTTGGCTGGGTATGGCTGAGGAAAAGGAAATTCTACAGTATGCACAAAAACATGTGGAAGAAACATACAAAACAGTAACTTTTTTTTCGGAAGCAATAAAGGCATTCGTAAACCGGGATTTAAATGCGCAAGTATCGGCAACTGAAAAAGTGCGTCAAAGCGAACATCAGGCCGATATTTTAAGGTCAGAAATAGTAAGTAAGCTTTCTGAAGGCTTGTTTCTTCCTCCTGACAGGGAAGATCTTATGCATTTCGTTCAGACTTTGGATAAAATAGCGGATTGGACTAACGGAGCTGCCAGGATTTTAGGTTTTATTGAGCACAAGCTTCCGGAGAGTGTCCTTAAGCATATTTCTTTGTCAACCGAATTAATCGTTGCGGCGAGCTCAAAGCTCAAAGACGCAATCCATGCCCTTACCACCAATGATCTAAAAAAAGCATTGTCTGACTGTGAAGAAGTTGACCGTATCGAGCATCAGGCGGATGATCAGAAAAAAACCTTAATCGAAGCCATAATACATGCTAAGCTTGAGCCGACAAGCCTTTTGCTTAGCTATCAGTTAGCAGAATACCTCGAAGGCGTGACCGATAAAATTGAAGATTCAGCGGACTTTATTAAGGTTATAGCTATCAGATCCAAGTAAAACACAGATGATCGCAGACGGCAGACACAGATGATCACAGATAAAAAAGGGAAATGGATATACAGTTGATATACGCTCGCTTCGTTCGCGAAATACAGTGGATATACAATTGTATTTCTACGAAAATCGGACTTGAGAACCCCGTCCTGTGGGCAGGGGAGGTTTTCTGTATTTTAATTACAGTAAAAATCATCTGTGATCATCAGCTTCAAAATCTGTGATCATCTGCGTATAAAAAACATGAAAGAGCAGTTATTAAATCTATTAAAAAAAGATGCCTGGTATAAGGGCGAGGTTAAGCTTTCTTCCGGAAAGATAAGCAACTTTTATATTGATGTAAGGCGGGTTAGTTTAAGTTCCGAAGGGTCATATCTTATTTCTCATCTCATCTGGGATTTGATAAAAGATGATGAAATTTCTGCAATCGGCGGCCCTACCTTAGGGGCAGACCCTATTGTGGGTGGTGTATGTATGGTTGCGCGCATAAATAAAAAGAATCTCGGGGGTTTCTTAATCAGAAAAACGCCAAAAGAACACGGCCGTCAGCAATTGATTGAAGGAAAAGAACTTCTAGAAGGAGAAAGGGTTGTTATAATTGATGACGTAGCAACCAGTGGTTCCTCATTGATAAAATCGATAGAAGTCCTGAAAAAAGAAAAAGTCCGGATAGTAAAGGCCGTATCTGTAATAGACAGAGAAGAGGGAGCAACAGAAAATCTTGCAAAATTTAACTGCCCGCTAGTTTCACTTTTTAAGAAAAGCGATTTCTTCGATTGAATTGATGATTGCAAAAAGACCCCATAGATTATCAAACCTTAATATTTTTATCCGCCATCTGTTATCCCTTCGACACGGCCTTCGGCCAGGCTCAGGACTCCCCTTGGCCGCTACCATCTGCTATCTGTTTTTTAACGGTTGCGTTACCACCGAATATAATGTCGGAACTCACCGCCAGGATATAATGTTTTATTCCACGGAAAAAGAGATTGCGATGGGGCAAGCCATCGCAAAAGAAGTAGCAAAGGAAATGAAAATTTCAAATAATCCCCATGATATTGAAAGAGTCAACAAAATAGGTAAAAAGATAGTTGAAGTTTGTGATAGAAAAGAAATCAGTTATTATTTCTATGTAATTACGGGTGATGAAAAAGGCGATACTGAAGATAAAAATGCTTTTAGTGTTCCTGGAGGATACATCTATATTTATAAA
>Ga0265297_10002447_pt1 | contig 37760 bp, 53 predicted proteins | sample Munlanlwell13791_FD_192502 | JGI IMG/M metagenome (GOLD analysis project Ga0265297, IMG submission 192502) | Leachate microbial communities from a municipal landfill in Southern Ontario, Canada - Leachate well 137-91 | ecosystem: Engineered > Solid waste > Landfill > Unclassified | place...
GCGGTGGGGGTTTGGTGGGGGTGGTGGGTGGGGGGGGGGGGGGGGGGGTTGATTAGGCTTTAGCTGAACACTCCATTTTTTTTAATTAGAGGCCCTTAACCGAAAGGTTTAGGGCTTTTTTTTGTTCTTTTGTGCTTGACAGGAACATCTTAATGTGTATAATGGTCACAAATCGCAACCGGCTTCTGGCAATGAGCAAGCCCCTAACAGGGTCCGTCATCGAGGTGCGAGGCCTCGACAGGTGCGATTCCCATAAGCGAATTTGCCAACGGCCTCAACATAAAATGACAGGCGCACGGCGGTTCGGGATTGGGGCGGACGAAGAGCAATCCTACACAGGAAGGGAGGTGAACCTATGATCGGAATTGGGGCGGTAGATGAGATTACCAAGGTGGCGAATATCTTATGCAATCAGGTAGTCATCGAGGCAGTAAAGGCGGTAGTAAACAAGCACTTTTCAAATCCGATTGAGAACCATAACTATCTGAAAAAGGTCATGATCGGGATGAATGAGGAAGCACAGAAGGAAGAGGCCAAAAAGAAGGAAAAGGCCCTGCGGGAACGGGAGCAAGTGCTTATGTCGGCGGGGAGGGTGGGAGAGTTGGAAGGGCAGAGGTCAGGGGTCGGGGGTCAGGGGTCAGAAGATGAGAAGGTCATGACCGCCCGGGAGTACCTGGCGAAGGTGGGCAAGAAGAGCCTGCTCGAAAAATAGTCTCGCGCAGAGACGCGGAGGGAGGACGTTGAAACACAGACAAACAAAAAAGCTCAAGGCCGAAAATAAACGGCTGCGAGCGGCTTTACGCGCCATGAAAGAACCGTCTCGGGAGTACATCCCGATCGCATGCATTGAATGCCCATTTAGAGAGGCTAACGGTCCAACTAAACAGGAGTTATTGAAGGCTGTTTTGGGCAGTAAGTATTCAGATTATTAACCTTTGCGGCTCTGCGCCTCTGCGCGAGAAAGGGGTTTAGCATGAGAGGGAAAAAGGTCAAAGAGATGCGACAATCGAATCCGGCGAAACCGAATCCGAATGCAGTCGTTTCCCGGATCGATATTGTTGCGTATGCCGATGGGCGGCTCGGGATCAGTGGCATGCTTGTGGATGAGAGGACCACCAGGAAGATGATGACTGCGGCGGCTAAGCGGATGAACGAGTTTTTTGAGGCAAGGATAAAGGCGATGTTCAATAAGGAGGTGCAACATCCATGAGGTCATAGAGGGTCATCCCCCCGTGAATGGCAAGGGCCAGATGATTGATCCGCCACGCGGCCCCTTCCTTTCCCAGGGCCTGCGCCCCCAGGATTTTTCCGTCTGCCTGGTTGACGATGACCCTCAGGTGGACCTCCGTCACGTCGGGCATATTGAAAGAGAAGATTCCTGAATTGTCTGCGGCATATCAGGAATGCGAGGGGGCTTTTCCGATAACGATTACGGCGAAATTGAGGCCGTGTGAATCGGAAGCTAAGTATTTCGTTGAAGCATCCAAGAAGAGACAGAGCATATCTTCGTTCCATACCTATAAAGCCGCATGTGTGTATGGCGATGAAACAGCATTGAAAACCCGAACGCTCTTGGATAGCGTCGGATATAGAGTATCGCAAGACTCATCCGGAGCAAACACAATTTGTTGCATTTCAACATTAGTAAAATGGGTCGGTAGAGACTACGAACTAACTCGCAGTGTTTTTGAATTTTTAGTCTTGGTGGATATTGATGACCACCGAATAACGGCCAATTTGTTAGACGGCCTATGCTTATTGGTGTCTCATTTTCGTGATAAAGGCAACGATTTAATGGACCAAAAAAAAGGCATATTGCAAAAACTGGAGTCGATTGGAATTGCCGGGATGGAAAGATCAATCAAAAATGAAGTGTATAATTACGGCAAGGGAGGACCCTATGTTTACGCCAAAGGACTGTTGAATGCCATCAACCACAAACGAAAAAATCGCTTGGAGTGGTAAAGGGGGAGGAAACAAAATGATCACAACACCCATCACAGATTCATCACAGATTACCGAAATCGCTTACGATCCATCAGAGCAAATCCTGGTTATCACCTTTAAGAAGAAGGGGACCAAGTACGCTTACACCAACGTCCCCGCCCACATCCACGACGAGCTCATCAAAGCTGAATCCAAGGGCAAGTATTTTCACCAAAACATTCGTGGAAAGTTCGAGTATGGCCGAATATACGAAGAGGTCTGACAAGGAGGAAACGCTTGGAAATCAAACTATTAAAACTGATTCTTACCAATTTCAAGGGAATCCGCGATCTCGTTCTTGAACCCAACGGTCGCGACATGCGGATCATGGGGAATAATGGCGTGGGGAAAACCAGTTGCGCGGATGGTTTTTGCTGGCTTGTATCTGACAAAGACAGCCTGGGCAGGTCTGCATTTGCGCTTAAGACCCTGGATGAAAACGGCCAGGAGTTTCACAACCTCGAGCATTCAGTCGAAGGAATCTTGGACATCGACGGCCAGCAGATCACGCTCAAAAAAACCTTCAAAGAAAAGTACACAAAGCGCCGAGGCCAGGCGCGGGCTGAGTTTACCGGCCATACGACCGAGTACGAGATTGACGGCGTACCGACTGAGAAAAAAATATGGGACGCCCGGATCCAGGCCATCATCAATGAGGACACCTTAAAGCTCTTGACCTCTCCAACCTTTTTCAACTCCCTGCACTGGCAGAAGCGGCGGCAAATCCTCCTGGATGTGTGCGGGGATATATCGGATGCAGGCGTGATCGCATCCAACAAAGACCTCGAGGCCCTGCCCGATATCCTTGGAAATCGCTCGCTTGATGATCTTCGGCAGATCGTATCGGCAAAGAAGAAGAAGATCAACGACAGCCTGAAAGAGATCCCTGCCCGGATCGACGAGCTCACCAAGGGGATGGCTGAGGCCATGGCCTACAACGTGGAAGAGATCCGGACGCGCATCACCCGCCTGGAACTCGACATTCAAAAGGCTAAAGACAACACCAATACGGCAAGCCTGCGAAAGCGAAAAGCTGAACTGGAATCACAGATTGCAGAGACCAGGTCGTCATGGCGCGTATCCCGATCTAAAGATGAGGCAACGCTGGATGAGAGATTTAGGTCTGTCGCAAAAGAACTGAACCGGTCCGATGGGGACCTTCAGCGCATCACCGGGGAGATTGCCGGCATTGATTCCACCATCCAGCGGAATGATCAGGAGATGGCGCGGCTGAGACAGGAGTTCAGCGAGATCGCCTCACAGAAATACACAGGGGCCTCTGTGTGCCCTACCTGTGGCCAAGGCCTGCCGGAGGATCAAATAGCGGCAGCCATGGATAAGCATAACCGTCAGAAGGCCGCACACCTGTCAGAGATCAACCGCCGCGGCAAGGAGCTGAAGGATGTAAACGAGGGCCAACTTGTAAAGAGGAAGATCCTGCAACAGAAAGCCTCTGAGTTGGAGGCTTCTATAGCGGGACTGTTGGCTAAAGCAGAAGAGACCCAGAAGGAAGCAGCAGAATACGCGGAACACATGGACAAGGCCGAAGCCGACGCGACCGCAGAGTTGGAAATCAAACTGACAGAAACGATTGAGGCGATTAGCAACACTGCTTTCGAAGACACCTTTGCTCTGGAGCAAGAGCTTCTGATTGAGCAGGCCAAATTGTCTGAGGTGGCCGCAACCAAAAAGACACAGATCCGGATCGCTGAACTGGCCGAAGAGGAAAAGAAGCTGGCCGCTGAATACGAGGCCCTGGAACACCAAGGTTATCTGATGGATCAGTTTACGGTTGCCAAGGTAGGGATGCTGGAAGGGAAAATAAACAGCAAATTTCATCTTGCCCGGTTTAAATTGTTTGCCGAGGCAATCAATGGAGGAATTCAGGAGTGCTGCATAACATTAATTGAAGGCGTTCCATGGGATAGCGTGAACACCGGAGGCCAGATCTTGGGTGGGCTTGATATCGTGTCAACACTTCAAGGTCATTTCGACATAAAAGCACCATGTTGGCTGGACCACCGGGAAAGCCTAACGATTGATGTTATGATGAATTGCCAGCTAATCAGTTTGGTAGCGACAGAAACCAAGCAAGAATTAAGCGTCGAGGTTTATTAAGGATATTGCGAATGAAAAGTGGAAGGCTGAATCTTACTGGGAGAAAGTTTGGAAGGCTAACGGTTCAGGGATATTCCCATACCAGCAACCAACGAAATGCCGTTTGGGAGTGTCTATGTGATTGTGGGAATAAAGTTTTTCTGAGAAGTGCAGTTCTTGTCAATGGCCATACGTAAAGTTGCGGGTGCCTGCAAAAGGAAGGTGTAGCGCAACGAAATTATAAACATGGGTTGACCCACACAAGGCTTTACTCGGTCTGGTCAGGCATGAAAAAGCGATGCTTAAATGAAAACCAAGCCCAATTTAAAGATTGGGGTGGGCGGGGTATTATGGTCTGCGAAGAGTGGCTCGATTTTAAGGCGTTTGCATCATGGGCTATGGCAAATGGGTACCGCGACGATCTCACCATTGAGCGAAAGGACAACGACGGGAATTACTGTCCGGAGAATTGCACTTTTATTCCGTTTAGCCGTCAGTCCAAAAATAGACGCACTGTTCGCCACTTCAAGTTCAACGGTAAAACCAAATCGCTAAGCGATTGGGCAAAGATATGTGGGATAAAGCAAAACACTTTAGCAGATCGGTTGCGAAGGGGATGGAGTATCGAAAAGGCGTTAACCACAAAAACTGGAGGTTGCTTTAGATGAATGAGAAAGCCGTAGTTAAAGAAACTATGTCCGCACGGTTCACTAACATGGTAGTCCGGGAGTTCGGATCCACCGTGGGAACCCTGGCCCTGACCCCGCATCAACAGCGGCTGGCCCAACACCTGTTCATCGGGATCGACAACCAGCTCAGAGACCTGGAGGCCAAACGGGTGCAGAACACTAATGATAAACGCCCCGCCATTGCATGGTCCAACATCAACATGGAGAAGCTGGCTCTGGACGCAGTGCATCGGATCGAGCTGGGGCTGGATGCTCTGATACCCGGGCACATCTATTCGATCCCATATCTCAATGGCAAGACCGGTAAGTACGATCTGGATATGCGGATCGGATATGTGGGGAAGGACTACTACCGAAGGGCTATGGCCGTGGATCCCCCGGTCAACATCATCTATGAGCTGGTTCACAAGAAGGACAAGTTTAAGCCCATCATGAAAGGGAAAGGGAACGACATCGAATCCTATGAGTTCGAAATCACCGACCCATGGGACCGTGGGGAGGTTGTTGGCGGGTTTGGGTATCTCGTGTATGGGGACCCAACCAAGAATAAGCTGGTCCTGGTGTCCAAAGCCGACTTTGATAAGTCTAAAGGGATGGCCCAATCAAACAAGTTCTGGGGCGCCCATGAAAAGGAGATGCAGTTCAAGACGCTTGTTACTCGGGTGACGAGCAAGCTGGCCGTGGATCCGGAAAAGGTCAGTGCGGCCTACACCGCTGTTGAGCTGGACGACAACCATGCCGAGATCCAGGAACGCGCCAACGGGGAGTTTATTGACGTGGAACCGGAGCCCGTGAAGCTTGCTGAGCCGAAGAAGGAGCAGCCCACGGTCAAGGCCCAGCCCGAGCCACAGGAAGAGAAAGAGGATAAGAAGGAATACCTGCTGGTGTGCCCGGCTGCCATTGACAGCAAGCGACCTCGGAAGCCTATATCTGTCTGTATGAAATGCAAGAACCAGAAGCAGTGTGACCCATTCGTGGAATGGTCCATGGCCAACGGTGAGGCTGGGGAGAAGAATGCCGCAGAGGAACAGCCTATACAGGTGAATTTGGGGTTTTAAGAAGAAGCGAATGGCTGGGTGGCCCTGAGCGGCTTTGTGTGAGAATAAGAATTTTTCATAGCGGAAGCGCCGGCAATCTTTACCAGGCAGATGACATCCTGCTTGAGGCTGGCGTGCCCATCAAGAAGATTAAGCAAAATGGAAGAGTGGCGAACGATACCAAACACTGAAGGGCTATATGAAGTCTCGAATTTGGGGCGTATAAGAAGCCTTCACAGTGGTCCCTGGGAAAGTCCTATCAATCAAAAATAGTAAGGGGTGGTACCTTGGGTTTAGGGCAATCGTCAATAAGCGCTACTTCACTTTGAGAGTTCACCGGTGCGTGGCTGAGGTGTTTGTTCCAAACCCAAGCAACAAACCAGCAGTGAACCACAAGGATCTTAACAAACAAAATAATAGGGCTGACAACCTTGAATGGGTTTCCCCTGTAGAAAATATAGGTCACGCTGTTGCGAACGGGGTTGACTTTGTATCTAACATGAATCGATATAACAAATTCATAAAAACACGCCCGGTTGTACAAATAAGTAGGCACGGGAAAGTTGTTGGGAAGTTTTATAATTGCGTAGACGCATCCAGAATTACGGGCATATGTGGCAGGAATATACACCAAGTTGCATCGAGGACTGAATACAAGCCCGGTAAGATCAGAAAGCAGGCCGGGGGGTATTCGTGGAGATTTTATGGAGATTGAAGTTTTGGCAAGTTCCAGTAAAGGGAATTGTTATATCATCGACCGCGAGATAATGATTGAGTGCGGGATCCCACTTAAAGAGATCAAGAAGAAATGGGGGTTCAAAGTTCATGAGATCCAGGCTTGCCTGATTTCTCATGAACACTGAATGGGGATCACGCTAAAGGCGTGAAAGACCTGATCAAGGCAGGGGTTGACTGCTACCTGAGCCGTGGCACCGCAGAGGCCCTGGGTGTGACCGGGCACAGGGTTCATATTCTCAAAGATAAAGTCCAGGTCACCATCGGGCCATGGCGCATTATGCCATTTGCCGCAGCCCATGATGCAGCGGAACCCCTGGGGTTTCTCTTGGCCAAGGGGGATAAGAAGCTCCTCTTTGTGGTAGACAGCAACTATATTCCCAACCGCTTCACAGGGCTGTCCCATGTTATGATCGGCGTGAACTATCATGCAGATATTCTCAGGGAGAACGTCAGATCAGGGGCTGTGGACATTTCCCTTGCTAACCGCATACTCAAGAACCACATGAGCATTCAGACGGCCATGGAGTTCTTCAGGGCAAACGATATGTCACAGGTGAAGGAGATCTACCTCCTACACCTGTCGTCTACCAATTCAGACCCCGATCAATTCCGTGAAGAGATAGAGCGCATCACGGGGAGGCCAGTGGTTTCTTGTTAGGGTGCATCACGAAATGGCGATCAGTTCCACCGCGTCAATCTTGATGTACCCTACGCCTCTGACAATGTTCGTCACCATGAATTTGTCCGTGGTCGCTACCAGCCTCGACAAGGCAATATCCAGCTCATCGCCGTCGTCAAAATCGAACTGGATCAAATGGCCTCTCTGAATGTCGGTCAGATAATACCCGCCCGTAAAGCTCACCATTAACCTGGGTTGCTGAAGTTGGGTGAGCAGCCAATCCAACGCCCGCTCTGCATTGTCGTCGCCTCTCAGGTATTTGAATTGGAAGGGTTCGCTTGCCAGGGTCCCGTATTTGGCGATGCTGGTTTCCCCCGAAGCGACAATGGCCTCCCGGAATGCTGCGTCTCCGCTGTAGCCGCTCCAGTAGTAGTCATACCACAAGGTCATGGTGTTGAGCAGGTCCACCCGGTCGGTGTACCGGACGGTGACGGAATCTTTGTCGATTCGGTTGCCGTCCAGGTTTTTGTAGACCGTGGTGTGCGTGGGTAGGTAGATCAGGTTATGTTGGCCGGCGTCCCAGTATTCAAGTGAGCTGGCTTCGTAGGCGATCTGGTTGATGAGTTCACGGACGTTGGGAGGGGAGTCGATGACGACGTTATGGGCGAGGCTGAGGCTGTATTCAGAGGTGGGGGGGGTGAAATTGGATGTCCAGCGAGCAGTGTTGGAAATGCGGAACTCGTCAATATAACCTTGGTATGGAAAACTCACATCGTTGTTATTTGCAATGTAATTATTTCCATCAGTAAAATCAAAAAGATGACTTGAGTAAGTAGTCTTCAAAACACCATCAAAATACCATTTGAACACTCCTGACGAACGAACGATTGCAAGATGATACCAAGTACCCGCTGACAAAGAACAACTGAAAGAGTCACCTCCTCCACCATCAGTACCTCCATCCATAATTCCAGCAATACCGAGAGTTATTGTCCAGCTATTAGTAATATAAGCATATATTCCATGGGCAGATGTAGTATGACGTAGATAGAATAAAAACTGAGCAGTCAACCGGGAAGGGTTAAACCGAAAATCAATCGTGAAGTCCCCAAGTCCGAAATCAAAATCAGTATGGGCCGGAGTACTAATATAATCCCCCGTCCCATCAAACAAACCTGATGCCGTCCCAAAAACCTTCTGTGCTGTATCAAGCTGTGCATTCCCGCTGGCCGTCCATACCTTCCCTGTGGCATCCGTGAACGTGGTACTTCCGTCAGTTCCATTGAAATGCAGCAAAGATTTGGTATATCTGCTCACCCTTTTAAGCCTCCCAGTCCCAAGTAAGGCCCGTGTATTCCGTTTTCGCCGCTGCATACGTCGTTGGGTTAATCGTATCCGCACTTAACCCGCATCGGCTCAACAGGATATGCCGGATAATCGCGTCCGGTCTTTCGATCAAGGCATTGGCCGTGCCAGTGTAGGTCCCCGCCGCATCATCCTGCCACCCCTCTATGTCTGCCGTCACCTCGCCCATGGTCTGCGTATCGCCGGTTCGGGACCACTTCGTGGACTCCAGATTCTTGAACTCAATGCAGGCATACCCCCGGTAGTCCGCATGGTAATTCCCCGACTGCCCGGTGTAGGCCGTGTAGTTGGCCGTGTCCTGCCGAACGCCGTCCATATAAACCGTGGTGATCTCTTTCGCCGCATGGCCGATAATGTAGTAGAAATAGTCGGCCTCTGCCTGAATCGCCTTCACCACAAAATCGCCGGTATTGTGGGTGGCCGCTGTGGTGCTGTCGTATCCCCGGGTGCATCCGGTCAACTGGTTGCTGGTCTTGCCGGTATAACTGATCTTCTCTGTCCCGATCTGCACGGTGCCGGAAGAAGCGAAATCCGTGGCATTGGTCACTTCAATGGTGGTCTGAACATCGGTAATATCCGAGATCAGGGTTGAATACCAGCCGATATCTACGGCCCGAAACGGCACCCGCTTAGCCTCGCCGTACACCTGCGGCAGCATTTTCCCAATGTCGGCAGGGTCGGCATTTGGGTAGGTGGTGATGTCCACCACTTCGTAGCTGAACTTGTTGGAGATGGACAACTCAAAGCCGGAAACCGATATGTTCACCTTCCCGGTTTCCAGATCCACGCTTTCGATGTAGCCCTCGAAGATCTTCACGCCGTCCGTGGGAGGCGTTTTATCGAAGAACTCTGTAATGGTTGCCTTAGCGTAATACGGATCGTAGGTTTCAAAGAGTTCCGCCAGGGTATCCGAGCCGCCTACGGTAAGGTTGTTGTCCGCGGAAAAGGACATCTGGCCGGGTGAGACCTTGAGATCAATCGGGTTGACTTCGCCTACGGCAATGTCGCCCCAGCCAATCAGGAGCGGGTCGTAAAGCTGGTCTTCGTAGACGCATTCGCCGCTTGCCATAGCTTAATTGCTCCCCCAAATCCTGTCGCACAAATACAGGGTCTTGCCGGTCAACTCAATCTTGGCCACACGGATCGGGCCTGCGTGCGGGTTGTCGATGGCGTTTTGGTAGGCGGTGTAGTTGAAAGCGGTGATGGTTTCGGATAAAGCCAATGTGTCGGAATTCTTTACATCCAAAGCTGCGCTGACAGCATCAGAGAATGCGATAGTGTCGGATACACGTTTAGGCACATCGACTTCGACCTGGATATAATGCTGGTAAATTTTCATAATAACTTCATACCGGTTTGGATTTCCTCAATGTCCGCAAGCCCCCATTCGCCAGAGGTCAATGGGTTGTCATCCCATATTTGCGTAAGGCAATGGTCGGTCCATTCACCTGAAGTCGGCGGCCCAATATGGAACGATTCTCCAGAATAAAAACATGGCTGAAAAAAATCCCCTGAGCTGGCCATATATTGCACTTGGACAGATTTAACGAGAACGTCGCTGCTCAATGGCGATACTGATTCGTAAATGTCAATAGCACCGGATATCGCTGTCTCCACCCAATCCGAAGTTGTCGCAGGGACCTCATCAACCGCCTGATAGTTCTCCCCGCTTGAAGGCGTCCATTCGATAGTCGCCCCGTTTGCGGAAGGGGCCATCCCGTAAACCCGGGATTCACCAGGCCAATCCTCATCGTCAATGACTACGTCTGCTAAATCAATATCGTAGTTGCCTCCAACTCCAGGGTGCCCACCGAAACTAATTGTGGTTACAGTGTCACACGGAACCCCACTTGTATTCGCCCACGCATGGCTGAATAGCTCCACATCGTCAAAGCGCACAGTTACTTCCTTATTGACAGAATCGACATTCTCAAAACAGACCTGAAAATGCTTTCCAGATCCAGCGTAACCGTAATCCGACTCCACGTAGACAAAATTTTCATCCGCATCAAAAACACCTATAGTTTCTCCTGTTATTTGAACGCCTCCCTGTAGGTGCGTTCCAGCCGCGCCATACGATGCAGCATAACTAAACCTCAGCTTGATACCGTAGTAGTCGTCTGGGATTAACCTGAATGCAACGTAAAACTTTGGTTTTCCAAGAAGATATTTGGCGCAGCTTGCGCTTCCAGCATCATAATGGAACGCCATTTTGATCCATGTAGTTCCTTCACTATCGACATAATGCGAAACAACCGAAGAATCGGCGGTGCTCCCTCCTTCCCATAGGGATGTTTCTGAGGAAAACCCGTCTATAAAAAGCCTGGCCATCACGCATCCTGCCCATTGATAGTTGCAGTGACTCTCAACGCTTCATCGTCTTCCATGCTCTTCGCCGATGTAAACTTGGTTGAAAGATACAACACTTCTCCAGAGACAGAATCCCCTTTGGTATTGGCACTCACAAGAGACGCCCCATAGATACTTTTTGTCGCATTGAAGGTGAAGGATGCGGCGTTGGCAGAGTTGGTAATTGATTTGGACGCCACGCCGCCTTCCTGCCATGTTGGCCTTGCCCCCTCATCATACGCTGTGCATTCGGTATAGCCAGGGGTCTGGTAGGTATCACCTGCTACTGGGGTATGATCATCCTCAAAAATTGCGATATACCAAGCAGACTTTTGCGCTCCGCCTGAAAAAACCACATCCAAGGCATGCTCAATCCCTTCGTCAGTTGTTAGGTTCCCGACTGTCCATTCATCGGTAACAGCCCGAGCACCCGAACGGGGATTCACGGGAGACCATTTTTCCCACCGCCAGATAGATTTGGTTTTATAAAGCCCTTGAATCGCCATTGCCAGCCCTCCTACAACATCTCCAAAAAGTTCACCTTCATCCCCACATGCCCCTCTGTGATAAACGTCTCGATCGGGGCACCCACCAGCCGGGCCATGAAATATGTTCCTTCATGGTCTTTCAAATAAAATGGTTTCGAGTAGTGATCTAAATCATCCATCGCCGCCCTGAAGTCGGTCAGCGTGGTATAATCGTTGGTGCTTTCTAAAAACAAGGTGTAGTTCCTCCGCCTTCTCAAGTTGCCGAACTTGGTAGATCGCTCCAACCCTCCCACGCTTTGCGTCCAAATGACATTCGGTTGTTCTGCCAGCTCCGGGTTCTGAGCAAAGTCCACTCTGAACTCATACCCATAGCTCATGAAGATCTCGGAGCACTGCGGGTTCTCCATGGATGTTACCGTCACCCGCCAGTACCGGGCCGTCACCGCCGTGGTCAAGATCTTCTCGATCTGTGTGTTGCCGCTTTGGGTCCATCCGGCGCAGGCTGCGGTCCAGTTGGAATCGTCTGCGGAATACTCCCACGTCATATCCTCGCCGTTGAAGTTGTGCTTCGGGATGAACAGGGCGTCAACCGATTCATTGTCAGAGGCCCCCTGATCTACGTGGAAGGTCTTGGCCTCGGTCACGGTGTCTTTCCAGTAGAGGGAGATGGAACGGTCGTACAGCCTGGCCTTGGGATAGCCAGTATCGGGAGTTCCCGTCACCGTTACCGTTCCATCCTCCATAATGTTCCGGGTATAGAGCTTGATCTTTGCCATGGCATCTACCCAACCCCGTATCTGTGGTCAATATTCTTGATTTCATCCCTGAGCATGGTTGCCACCTGCTTCACGCTGTTCCGGTCTCCGGTCATGAACATGGGGGATATGGTAATGTTGATCGGACTTCCAGAGGCGGAAGCGGCTGCCCCCATCACTGGCCCCCCGGAAGCGAATGTCTGAATTGAAGATTGTGGCTGGTCGATGACGATCCTCGGTTTGACAATCCCGCCTGCCATAAACTTAGCCACCCCGCTATTGATGGCATTCATCATGCCGGTTCCGTAGTTCTTGACAGCCTCTTTGCGGACGACGTATCCACCTTGCTCTAACATGGCGGGTACGGTATCCCCTCCGCCGAATCCCGGGATGTAACCGCCATGCTGACCAAAAACTTTGCCAAGGTTGGACATCGTGCTTACATAACGTGAATAACCCTTGCCGTGTATCGCTTGCACAAGATAGCCTATCAGGGTTTTAATCCCGCTCTGTCTTTCTATCCTATCGTAATATCTTTTTGAGGCATCTTCGGAGTATCCGTAATTAGACTTTTCATGTGCGTAGGCTTTTAATTTCAGGGCGTTCAGGATTTCATTTTTTTCGCTTTCATCAGCTCCTTGAAATGCTTTATACCAATCAGATGCAATATCAATCGGGTTTCTATGCGCGTCCCCCTTAAAATACTTGCTCAGTATTTCCTCATAAACTGGCACTACTACACTACCCCCACTCCCAAACTTCGCTACCATCCCATTCAGCGCATCGAAGAAGCCAGTTCCATACCTCTGAACTGCACTCTTGTTAATTACATATTCACCTTTTTCGAGCATGGCCGGAACAGTATCCCCACCGCCGTAGCCGGGCAGTTTGCCCCCGGAGTCCATGCCCATGTTCGAAACGGCTCCCCCGGTTCGCATGAGCTTTTTTCGCCATAGTTTTTCACCGGTTTTCTTGTCGTAAGCCGTTTTCCAGATGTGCCAACCGAACAGCCCTGGCTCGTAATGTGTGGTATAAAAAACACCGTTATCCTCCTTGCTTTCCTTTTGTGTTATATCCATCATCTCAATAATTTTGCCAATGAGGTCATCCAGCTTATTGATGATCGTATTGATAGCAGACGTAAAAGAGGAGGTCATGTTGTCGGCGGATATCTCTGCACCTTGCGTTACGCTTGAAAAGTCAGCATCGAATTTGGCCCCTTCGTTAAGCTGAGATTGAAACCCGCCGAGCTCAGAGCCGAGTTCCTCAAGTTTCTCGGTCAGAGGTTTTTCCGATGAAGCAGAGCCGACAAAGGAAACTGGGTACTCAGCTCCCTGTTCGATGGTCTCCGTCATGGTGCTGATTTCAGATGTTGCAGCGGAAACGCCTTCGGTCAGAGGCGCGTCAGCGCCAGCCGATGTTCCGGATGAATTGATGTGGACATTGACGTACACATCGCGGGGGATTTTAGCGATCTTATCAATCAGATCCTGGATTCTTTCGATAGCGGCCGCGATGTTGTGCGTGATGGTGAGCTTGTGCTCTTTGGCCAATTCAATGTTAAGATCCTTGAGCTTATTAAAGACATAGGTAAACTCCTCCGACAGATCTTTTTCTTCCGACCCCTTGGCTTTAAATTTGGTCAGGAGCTTAAAATCCTGCGTCTCAAGCCACGTCTTGTATTTATTGGCTGCTTCTTTTGCGGAATCATAGGGCTTCAGGCCTTCCTTGGTCATCGCTCCGGTTGAGGTTTTCCAGGCCTGCTCAATCCGGTTGAAGATGTCTTTCTTGGCCTTCTCCAGCGCCTCGGCAGATTCTTTTTGCTTCTCATCGGCCTTGGTCATCGTATCGACGTAGGTGCTGGTATACATCGTCACTTGGTAGCCGATATCTTCGTAGTATTTTTTCCAATACTCATACAGGGAAGAGGTGTATTTCAACTCTTCTGTTTTCTGGCTTTCGTGACGGCTTCTCTCTTTCTCGGCGTAGGCGTCGCTTTTTGCAGCAAGAGCATTGTAAAGTTCAGTCGCGATAGCGAGCTTCCTCAAAGCAGCCAGCCGTTCTTCCTCAGTTGTGGTGTTGGCCAGTTCCTTTTCAGCCGCCACCAAAGCCTCGTAAGCCGCCTTGATCTGCGCGTTCACCTTTTCGTGTTCGGGAAGGGTGGCCTGTCGTGCCGCGACAATATCCTGCTCCAATTTCTCTTGCAATTTCAGGCTTTCTTCGATGGTCTTTTCCAGATTCTTGAGGCGCTTTTCGTCTTCCTTGCTGGAAGTGTCTGTTTTTTTGGTTTCTTTGTCCTGAAACGCAACAAGCTCCCGATTCCAGTACTCATCCATTAGGGTTTGCATTTTTTCCAAAGATATTTCGCCGTCCTGAGCTTTCTTCGTCAAAAAGTCGGCATAATCCTTGGCCTGTTTTTGCAGCCGTTCCCACGCTTGTTGAACCTGGTATTGGCCCCGCTCGTCCTGCTGATCGTAATATGCCTGCCATGCGGCGTTCATCTCGTTTACGGACGTCGTGACAGCATCTTTAATCTGTGCCGCCGAGACCTGTTGTTTAGATCTGAGCTCTTCAACCCGGGCCACCACGCCATCGACAAATGCCTTATCTGCTCCGCCTGTTTGCTCAAGCTCGGCTCTGATTTGATCGTAGGTCTTCTTGGCATTCTCACCAAGGCCAACATACTTCTGCGCCGTTTGGTCAATCAAAGCGGCCTGTTCTGCCTGCTTGGCCTTGGCCGCGTCAGATCCTTTGCCGAGTTCCGTGTAAAAGTTGACGACGTTGTCCTTGGCGGTCATCAGGGTTTCGCCGACAGCCCTGAAGCCTGCCGCCATTGCCGTTCCAATGAACGGTATCTTGGCAACTGCCTCGCTGACGTTGATGAACAACATCCCGAAGCCTTTGGCGATAATGTCCCACCCGGTCGCAAAACCATCGACAACTTTTTGAAACGCATCTCCTACGGTGGCTATGGCGACTTTCAACCCTTCCCATACACCTGACCAGAACTGCGCTCGTTCGGCTGCCTTGCCGTATTCGTTGTAGAGATTGACAATAGATTGCAGGCTTGCGATATGTTTATCAGATGCAAAATCATCTAAGACCTTGCTGTTCTGCTCAATGGCCTCTGTTGAGAGCTGAATCTGGCCTTGCAACTCCGGATGTGCCGTGATGAGGCGTTGCAAGGTGGCGATATAGGCATCATTGGCGACCTGGGCGGCCTGGGTGCCTGACTGTGCGGACTGTACCTTCTTGGCGGTTTCATCCAGGGCAAACTGGTAGGACTCAAGGGATTTGACGATCTTCTGGTTTTCGACAACCGCAATCTCAGCGTCTTTCACCTGGTTTTGAAGGGCTGCACGGTAAACGAGGATAGCAGCGGCCACGCCCGCAAGAATCAGCTTGAGAGGGCCGAAGGCCCTCACCAGAGCTTCGATGGAATAGGCTGCTGTGGTCAGAGCCGCAACCAGTCCCCCTTTTCCGAGGGTCGTGGTCAGCGTCGCAAACGTGGATGTCAATATCTTGATAGGAACGACATTTCCGAAGACGGCCATAAACGCAGTTCCGGCAAGCGTAGCCGTCTTGAACGCCGCCGCCGCCGCACCCAACTGGAAGATAACCTTCCCGGCAATGGACCCGGCAAAGGATTCCAGAACAGAGAGGCCACCCCGAACAAGATCCAGGAATGAGCCGATCGCGCCGGTCGCCCCGGCCTCACCAAAGGCAACCGCTACCAGCTTGGCCCTGTCTTGAAGGTTCTTGAACTTGATCCCGAGACCCTCCGCCTGGATTGCCGCCATTTCCTGAGCAGAGCCGATCTCGTAAACCGCGCCCATGGCGTCCTGGTACTGGCCGCCGATAAACGACTGCACAATGATGGCCGCGGCCTGTGCGCCCCGCAACCCGAACAACTGGAACGCCTTGGCCATATCTACGGTTTTGGTGTTGGAATCGTACAAAACAGAGGTGAGCGCCTGAACCGTTCCGGACCATCCTGCGGTTGACGGGTTCAGTTGATCGACAGTCAGGCCAACCTGCGCAAGGGACGCTGCCATGTCCTCGCTTGGCTTGACCACTCTGGCCAGGACCTGACGAAGGCCCGTACCGATGGTGGAAGCGCGAAGGCCTGCATTGGACAGAACCATCATGCTCGATGCGGTCTCTTCAAGGCTCAACCCTGACTGGTGAGCACTGGCACCTACGTAGTTGAAGGCTGTCCGTAGTTTGTCGATATCGAGCTTGGACTTGTTCATGGCATTAGCCATGACGTCTACGATACGCCCCGAATCCGTGGCCGACAGGTTGAACGCTCGGATGGTGGTGCTCACCAGATCCGTAGACGTTTTCATATCCGACATGGTCCCGGTGGCCAGAATCGCCGTATCCTTCATGGCGGCGATGGACTCTCCGGCACTCAAACCTGCCTGCCCGAGAAGGGTCATTCCATCGGCAACTTCCGTGGCAGAAAACTTGGTATCCCGGGCCACGCTTTTGATGGTTTCCCCCATGGCCGACACCTCGGCATCGGTGGCCCCGGTGATGGCCTGAAGGTTCTTGAGGCCCTGATCGTAATCGACAATGGCCTGGGCTCCGGACTTGAAGGCAGTCACAACCGAGTAGATGGCTGTAGCGGCAATACCGTAGGAAGCCGTAACCTTAAACGCGGCAGCCAGACGTTCCATGCCACCATGGATGTGGGAAATCTGCTTGTTGAGGCCACTGTAAGCCGTCGTAACCTGACCGGCCGCAACAGAGGCTTTGGATTGGGATGCGGCAACATTTTTCGTGGCAGTGTCCACCTTTTTCAGGGAACTCCCCATGGTATCCATAGCACTTGAACTCGCTTTTGTAGCGGTGTTCATCTGCCCCATGGACCCCTGAAGCTGTTGCGCTGCCTTCGCTATGTCGCCCAACTGCGCCTTAACCTTTGCCAGCGCATCCAACAACGGCTTGGGGTCTGCCGAAAACAACGTCCCCAATGTCAACTGTTGATCGTTTTCCATTTATCCCATCCTCGCTTTTTTGCCACCCATGGGTTTCTTTTCCATCACCCACATCTGATGCTGCCCCATCATCTTCTGCGTCAAGGCCTCCCGGTCCGCCTGGCTCATGTCCTTGTAGCTGTCCGGGTCGCCGAACACGAACCCCTTCTTCCCGCCAGCCTCCGCCTGGTTACGGCCCGGATCGCTTTTGAGCTTCAGCCCATGCACCGCCGCCTCGAACCTGAGAAGATCGGCCAGGCGCTGCTCGGAATGTTCATACAAGACAACCATCTGCCCGGTGGTTACGCCTCCGTCTCGCCAGGACTTTCGGTAGAAATCGTCGAGTCGATACCCGTATCGCTCACAGACGGCGGTAACGGCCTCCTCGATGGAAACAGGATCCCCAGTTTCTCGAAGAGGCTCTTGAAGTTTTTTGCCACCACTCCAAAGTTGACCTCGTAGATCTGCTCGGCAATGGTCGCCGTTTGAAGGTTGGTCAGCTCTTCCAGCAGTTTGTTGCCGTCCTCATCCGTCACCATGCCAAGGATCCGGCCCAGATTGTCCTTCACCAGATTGGTGATGAAAGCGATCACGGTCAGGTCGTTTCCGGTTCCATCCTTGAACTGATCCGCCAGGGCCTTGGAAATAATGTCCGCCAGCTTCAACTGATCGGCCATAGACAACGGGTAAACGGTAATATTCCGTAGATTGCGGACGCCGATTTCGACCTCCGCAATCTGTGGATTCAATCTCTGGTCTGTGTTCTCCGACATCGTCTTTCTCCTTTTTACTGAGAGGGTTTCATTTGCGGCGGACACCATTGTCCGCCGCAAATATCTAAGGGTTGGTTCCTATGCAAAAATGATATGGCCCAGCGGCTTGTCGTCCCAAATGGCGTCTCCGCCAGAGACGTCGCTGGATGCATTCTTGCTCTCGAAGGTGATCGGCACAGCCGCCGCATCTTCGGCCTGAAGATCAATCTCCACGTTGGCCGACACCTGCGCCCTCGGGAAGATGATGGTCATGGTGTTGGTCCCGTTGGGGTAGGTGTAGAGGGCCTCCATCCGCACGTAATCGGGTGCGGTACGCCCACCCAGAACCACCTCGCCCGAGTGAACCGTGTACGTGCCGGTGCTGATATCGGTCCCGTGAGCCAGCGCTAGGTTCTTGGGCGTGATCTCACGGAAGGCGCACTCCAGCATGGCGCCCTCACGGATCGGGGTGGTGTACTCCTCGATCAGGGGAAACCCGCCTTCCAGTTTGTACCAGTCGGTATTCCCGGTGAACTTGGTGCTCGCCAGGGATCCGATGGAATCGCTGGATGACAGCGCCGACCCGGGGGATGCAATGTAGGTCGAAGAGCTCCCCACCCTGATCTGCGCCAGCCCCAATGCAACGGTACTGGTATCGGTTGCCACAGGTCCTGTTCTTGCCATAATCGGCCTCCTTTTCTTCTGCGGACATCATGGTCCGCAATCCATAATGATGATGAATAACCACAATTGTCGGAGATATTCGGACGGGCCGATTGAAAGACTGGGTTCAGCAACAACCGCTGATTGAACAGACAAGCAGAAGGAAGTTATTCTCTCTGCTTGATATCGAATGGAAAATAGTTAAGGGTATTCAAGTGCCTGCATTTTTTGCGAAGGCACTTGATCTGAATGTCGCCATGGATGGTCATCTGGACAATCGGGTCCTCTGGAGAATCCGGGTTCCGGCCGAAACAGAAGTGCCACAACCCGTTCGGCAGCCGCTCGATCAGCTTCTTGCCGCATTTCTCGCACACGATGAAGACCTTCTTTTCCATACATCACACCTTAGACGCAAATCTCAGTCTGGCAGTTAACACCTTGAATTTGGTGCCGTCATCCGATTCCATCTGACGGCTCTCCATCACATCCTGGACCACAAAGCCGCCATCCAGCAGGGTCCATGCCCCGTCTGCACGGCTTCGATAAAAAGAGAATCGGGCCATGCCGTCGGTCTGCGCACTGTCCACCAGGTACTTGTAAACCTTGTCCCGCAGTTGGGCCAGCTTGAACCCTTCACTGTCCGCACGGGTACAGCAGAAGATCTGAAGGTCCAGCGCAGACAGATAGGACATGCTCATGTCCCCAAAATTGATGGACACCCACCGGTCCGTCGCATGCCCCTGAATGGACGGGGTGGCCAGATACCGATCGAATGTCAGAGACAGACCTTCCGCAGTGGCCAGGGAATCGGTGAAGAACTTTTTTATCGAATCCCGGACGTTGGCCTCTTTGGCGGTGGAATCCAGATCAGTCATTGTCAACTCTCCATTGGTGCATGCGGGTGGATACGCTGGTGCAGGCGTCGTCTATATGACTGACGCGGACCTCTGTGATGATTGCATTCGTCTCCTTCTCGAAGCAGGCAATGGCCCGGTAGATCGTATGTTCGAGGGCATCTTTACACTGTTGGATGCTTAGGTAGTCCATCCTGCACCTCCATCAAGAGCTTGTAGAAGCGGTCCAGCGTCTTTACCGATTCCGCCATGCCTGGCTCTCCCTTCCCGTCGTAGTCCACCTTGGCATGTTCCAGGGACTGAATCACCTGCTTGATCTCGGTGGCCGTCAGGTCAATGCTGACGTGAATGTCTTTCGGGTAGATGTCGAGTACCTGCATGGTCATGCCCACGATTTCTTGAGTTCGTTGACGGCTTCCATTCCGCGCCTCATCCATCCTTCCCGCGCGTATTCTTCAGCAGCAGGGCCGAACACAGGCCGGGCCGGGTGAACACCGCCACCCTGAGCGGTGTAATCGCCGCCCTTTTCCATGACCGTCCCGTACATGGCAATCGGTTTGGCTTTACCCAAAGGTCCTTTCGACCCCTTCCCAAACCACGACTTCCCGCCAGAGTCCACTGCGCCGATCGGAACACCGCCAATCCATCCGTTGCTCGCCTTAAACGCCGTCAGGCTGTTCACCAGATCCCCCTTCAGGCGCCATGGTGACGGGTAGCCCATCCAGCCATATTCATATTTCCAGTTGCGATACCGCTTGGAGTAGGCCGGCCTTGGACTGTTCATGGCAAGGATCTTTTTCATCACCAACTGATAGTAGTCGATGGCGCACCGGCGCTGCATCTCGTCTGCGCCAAAGACCTTGACCGAGGCCTCCAGTTTCAACATGGCTGCCTGGTACCGAGCCATGTCCTGCTCTTTAAACTTGATCGTTATCATGGATCAACCCATTCAACACCGTATCGAAACTGAGGTTATCGCGTATGGGAAGCAGGCTGTCGTCCCGGAGGATCACGTCCTGCCGGAACAACCGAGGACCCCTGAAATACCTCCCGTCCGACGTATGCTTCAGCAACACCAGCATGTCCGAAACGCTTTCCCGAACGAACACCTTGAGACCTTCCAGGAGTTCTTCGTCAATATGCTCATCGTCATAGATCACACCGTACCAGTCGCTCTGAACCGTGGCCTCGTTGATCAGTTGGATGTTGGGAACAAAATACACCTCGTCCGCCAGGCCCTCGAACGATCGCAGGGTCTTTTCAGGGTCTTTGGGGTCTGCACAGCTTTGGACCACAAATAAGGTCAACATTATCGCAACAGCTCCCTTGGCTTGAATTCCTGTTCCAGCAGATCCCGCCATTCGACAATCTCATCGGCGGTTAGATGATCTGTCGACACCCCCTGATACTGCCCGGGGGTCCCCTTGTACCACCCCGGCTTTCCATTGTACTCGAACCAAAGGCCATACCGCTCTGGCTCCATGAAGATAGGCGATCCCGGCATCGGCTGGAGGACCGACACGTCAATGTCGTCCGGTTGGGCCTCCTTGATCCAGTCGGCTGTCTCGATAATGGTGCTGATGGTCTCTCCTGGCAGCCCTACAATCAGGAAGGCCTTGGCGCGGATTCCCTGGTTATGGAGATGTCTCACGGCCCGGGTATTCATTTTGCGGGTGGTCCCCTTCATGCACCGCTCCAACACCTCATCCGATCCGCTTTCAATCCCAATCCCCACCTCCACCACGCCCAGTTTCCGCATCAGGTGGCACACCCGGTCATCCAGCAGGTTGGCCCTGGCGAAACACCGGAACGTGTATCGGCCGCCCAGCATGTCGGCCATGCGCTCCAGCCGCTTCTTGCTCGCAATGAAGATGTCATCGTAGATCATAAAGGCATCGTAGCCGTAGCGGTCATGGATATGCTCGATCTCTGCCACGGTCCGCTCTGCCGACTGGATCATGAAGTCGCCCGTGATCCTCCCGCAGAAGATGCAATGGAAAGGGCATCCCCTGGAGGTCATGATCGGCGTGGCCGGTTTCCCGCCGATATCGTAATGGTAGTCCCGAATCGGCAGCGCATTCCGATCCGGGAACGGGATCTCGTCAATAGCCGGCTCCGGCGGGGAGACCATCCCTTTCCCCATCATCTTGGATACGAACTGGACCATGGTGCGCTCGCCATAGCCTCGAATGACATGAGTGAACCCGTGGATCAGGCACTCCTGCGCCATGTGGGTGGCATGAGGCCCCCCGGCGATGACCTGCTTCCCTTCCAGGTTGAACCGCCTGGCCAGTTCGAATGCCTCCATGCGCTGAGGCGTGGTAAACGATATCCCCACAACGTCGGACGCAACCATCTCCGGCGTATGCCCCAGGCCCATATCCAGGCACTGAACAGAGATGCCATGCTGTTTGGCGTAGGCAGACAGATACAGGATTCCGAGCGGGGGGAATACCGCTTCATCCAACAGAAAGGTGCTCCGGGGGAATATCAGGGTAATGTCAGGCATTTAAAAACCTCTCTACGATGGCGGCCACCTTCTTGTAATACTCCCGGTTGGTTTTCCGGCAGGCAGTCAGGAAGCTCTTGTTGGTTTTCGCCTGGGCCATATCTTTCTCCCATTTGGTTTTGGAGGAGAGCACGATCCCCTTTGGCAGTCCGTAGAACTTGGTGGACATGGGATCGCAGACCACCACCTTCCGATTGAGCAGGTATCCCCAATAGGCGCCATGATATGAATTGGTGACGATGGTCTCGGAGCTGGCAATGAACTCCACCGCTTCCTTGGCCGTAACGCCATAGTGATTGAACGGCAGAAACGGTTTTCCACCTGCTACCTCTTCCAGATCATGCCCCACCACAACAACATCCTGCTTGATCTTATAGGTGTGGTGAAAGAGCGTGCTCATGCAACTGGCACAGGGGACCGTCGGGAGGATGTCCTGATTGAAGTCCCGAACGCCATGGAGCACATATTTCTCCACAAACGATTTGGGGTAAATGATCTCGGTTGCGCCATGGATATTGTGGCCGATGCCCCAGGAGATGAGCCACGGCCCCAGTTCGCAGATCTCTTCCAGGTATCCCATCACGCCATCGTTGTAGTCCGGCGACGGCAGATGGATCAGGCCACCCCCGCCATGGATGATGAGCTGGCCTCGAATGTCGTCCGGGTTGTAGGCCGTCACGCACAGTTTTTCGGACGGGATAGGAAACTTGAAATAGTCCAGGGGGCTCACCATGGTTTCGCCCACATTGTTGCTGTTCAACAGCGTCAATCCAATCAGTCGTTTCATATCGGCACCTCCACGCTCTCAAATCGTTCACCTGCGGCCACTCTCTCGAACAGCCATTCATATCTTCGGGCCATCAGCTCCGCCGTAAACCGCCGCTCGAAATGCTCGCGGCATTTGGCAGGGTTGATCTCCTTGATCCGCTGAATCAGCGGAACGCCCGTATCAAGGATGTATGCCATGTCATCCGAGTCCCTGTAGTTAAGAACAAACCCGTTTTCTCCGTCCTGAACGATGTTGTCCACCGTCACCGAACTGTCATTCCCGAGCTTGCTCATGCCTACAATCGGGGTCCCCATGGCCAACGCCTCTGCCAGGACAATCCCGAAATGCTCTTTCCAGGTGTTGTTGTTGGTGTAGATCAGGCACTTGGCCTTGCTCATGATTTCGTATTTCATCGCATCGTCCACGCCGCGCACCCAGAAGACGGTCTTGTTGTCGATGTAGGGTTGGACCTCATGCCAAAAGGTTCCGGTGTTGTACGGGGGAGACATGATCACCAGTTTGACGCCGGCGGCCTTAGCCAGCTTAATCCCGATCTCCGGCGCCTTCCCCCCCTCGATCTTGCCGATCCAGCAGGCGTAATCATCCTTGTCCGGCTGAAACGCATACAGATCCTTGGGGATCCCGTAATGGATCATGGTCGTTCTGACGCCCTGGCTCAACAGGTCCTGCTGAAGCGTCCTGGAATAGCTCACCACATTGAACGGCGTCTGACGCAACTGCCACCAGGCATGGCACCACATATTCCACACCAGCTCGACGTAGGGCCATCTCTCCTGCGTCTCCCGGGACCACCCTTCCCCGAAGTAGCCACAGAAATAGACGTCCGGGTCGAACCCGGCTTTTGCAAAGTATTTCGTAACAGCTTCGTAATGGATGTCCCGCTCGTTGGTCAGCGGCCCAACCGGGATATAGTCGGTCGCCTCCGGGACGTTGGTCCCTTCTCGGGCGAACAGGTAAACCTCATGCCCCAGACTGACCAGTCCTTGCGTCAGATAGCCGAGGATCCTTTCGCCGCCGTAGGCATGGCCGATCCCGAAAGGAAAGACATTGCCCGTTAACGCGATCCTTAAACTCATAGTGGGCCTCCTTGTACGTCGCATGGGTACTTGATGGCCTTGACGTACTGCTTCACCTTGTTGTAAGGCCATTCGTTCAACTGCTTCAGGACCCCCGAGTAATACCGGGACCATGAGAAGACCAGGCACCGGCTTGGCTGAATCGGCGGGTAGAACACCTTGGCCGGGCCATTGATCAGGGCCAGGACATGCTCGGTCCAGGGGCATCGCCGCTTTCGATCCCCGTATTTACCGTAGAGATAGTTGGAGTCCCGAAGGCATTTCAGGATCTCCGTATAGTCAATCATTTCCCGCTTGCAGATGAAGAACCGGGTGCTGGCCCAATCGTAATCGAAATCAGGGTCCACTGCGGGGTGCGGCGAATACTGGCTCGGGTAGCAGATGAAATCGTATTTACCAGAATCCAGCCACTGCAACCATTCGTTGACCACGCCTTTGTCGTTGATGAAAGCGGCCATGTCTCCGTCAAAATGAACCAGATACTCCCCACGGGTCAGGATCATGGCGTTCATAAAGTTGAGGTCGTTGTATTTCGGGCAATAGGACCCGAGATAGTTTTCGTTATGGCGGTTGAACACCAGATTGCTAATCACCTTGGACGTCTGCATGTCCAGCAGTTGATCCTGAATGCCTTTTGGCAGCGGATCGTGGACGTCAATGAACACCGTAACCTCAACATCGTGGCCCTCGAAGAATCGAATTTTATTCATGATTCCGTGAGTGAAGAAATCCAACGACCGGGCGCCATCGAGCATTTGACTCTGTTCGGTCTTCTGCTCCATGAACCCGGGGCGGGTGTCGAGGTTGATGGCGAGAGAGATGGTCATCCTCTTTCCTTCTGCTCCATTCTGTAATTGTCCAAATCGTCAAGCTCTCTTTGAATTTCATTCATCAAATTGCATACGGCAGCCAATGCTTCTTGAAGGTTCCTCTGTGTCGGATCCATCCTCATAATTTGGTCTCTGAGCTCAATGATTTTATTCATTGTCGCACCCATCCCATGACTGCCCTCTGAAACTCTCTCAGCGTGGCCCCCGGCCCTGCGTCCATCGGCCGACCCGTATCCGGATCCCACCGCACATCTCCCGGAAACTCGAACCGTTCGCCTTCAGGTATGCTCAGCCCCATCTTCACCGCGTCCTCATCGCTGATATTCTCGATGCTGTCCATTCGGTCGTGATAGCAACACATGGGGCGCTCTTCCTGTCGAATACTTCTTCCGCACATCTTACAGACCCAGTACACGGTTCACCTCCTCAATCGCCTTTGGCAGGCATTTGATGCTCAAATGGGTGGGGTCAATGTAGAACTCCTTTTTGTTCCATGCCTCCTGATCCATCAGCCAGTCGTTGAGCGACGCCACCCGCTCAAACCGGTCCCGAAGGACGTGCTCAAACACAACGGTAATCTGGAATATCTCGTTCCACGTGCCAGCCCCTTCCGTAACCCGGTCCACCTTCGGCGTAAAGTAGGGCGCAAACGCGGCCAGCGTCGCATCTGTCATGGTCGATATTTGGTTCAGCCCATCCACATACCGGTCCACACAGGATTCCACGGCAGGCAACACGCCGAACTCTCTCGCATACTTCGGCAGATGGCATCGGCAATCAATTTCCCCATAAAAGAACACCACATTTTCAACGGGATGCTTGTGCATCACCTTGTCGATGGATATGCGCACCGGATGGTTTTCGTTGCACACGTTGTATGCCAGGTGGCCCGAGATGTGGCTGACGATAAATCCGGGAACGCGGTCCTCGTTGGTGTTGAGGGTGTTCGTTCCCTTGAACAGCCGACAGTGGCTATCGCCGATGCAGTGAACCATTATCGCTTCTCGCACCAGAGTTGGCGGACGCCGCCTTCGATGTTCCGCTTGGTCAGCCAACCAGGCTCATGTTCCAGCCAGTCAAAAAAGTTCCCCGGCATATCCAAAAACGCATCGTCAATGCAGACGATGTCGCCGGGAACGGCATGCCGCTCCACCGGAGGCCATTCCGACTTCAGCCATTCGGACACATGGGAGGCGTCCTGATAGATGAAATCGACCCGGTGTTGATATAGAATCGGTTCCAATAAGTCGCCAACCAGGCCCTTGTGGTAAATGAAATTGAGGTTGGCGATGGTTTTGATTGTGGCGATTCGAGTCTCCCTGGCCTTGGCGACCGGGAACCAATCCTCATCGTCTACCTTATAAGTTGCCACCCCATTGACGATATTGTCGATGTAATGCTCCGCCTCGATGGCAATGATCGTTGGGTTCTCCACCTCTTCCGCCATGATCTTCCCGATGTATTCCGTGGTCCGGCCTTCGAACATGCCACACTCCAGAAACACCTTGGGTTTTCGCAGCCGGATAAATTCTCCCATCATGATCAGGTTCCGGTCTGCCGTGTTCCAACTGTTGTAGGTGCCTGCCATTCGAGGCGGCAGTTCGATACCCTTCCTATCCTGAGATGCAATCAGGTGCTTCCAATTTTCATCCAAAAACATTAAGGCTCCTTTCGATACACCTTGCCGTTGAGGACCAGGAGGTCCACAGGGCTTCGGTTGAAAAGGGCAAGCGCATGGTCGTCGGTTTCCACCAGGGGCTCGCCGTTGGTATTGAGACTCGTGTTCACCAAAATTGGCACGCCGGTCAATTCATAGAAGGCCTTGATCAGCCGGTAGTAAGAAGGGTTCTCCCGTTCATTCACCGTCTGAATCCGCGCCGAGTTGTCGATGTGGTTGACGGCCGGAATCAGCCCCGGGTCTTTGATGGCGCCTGTAAACAGCATGAAGGGGCTGGCCGCAGGGAAGTCGAACCATTGAGAGACATGCTCTTCCATCACCGTAGGGGCCAGTGGCCGATACCACTCCCGCATCTTGATCTGAAAATTGATCCGCTCACGGGTATTGGGATTGCGGGGGTCTCCCAACAGGGACCGGTTCCCCAATGCCCGGGGGCCGAACTCTGAGCGGCCATTGCACCAGGCAACGATCTTTCCGTTGGCGATCTCTTCGGCCAGCATGCCGTAATCCGGCTCAACGCATGGCCGGTCCGGTCCCAAAAAGCAGACGTCTTGGGGCTCGTGTTTGACCCGAGGTTCACCCATGACGTGGTGGGCCAGGTAAAAGGCCGTCCCCACACAACAGCCGTCGTCTCCGCACCCCGGGAACAGGAACACGTCGCTGAACTGGCTTTCGAGCAACACTCGAGAGTTGGCCACGCAATTCAGCATGGACCCGCCACTCATGCAGAGGTTCTCGCAGCCGTGGGCTTCAATCTGCCCAATGCACTTCAACACCGATTCTTCAAACAACAGTTGCATGGTGGCGGCGATGTTCTGGGCCATCTTGGAATCCGACTGCGCAGGGGTATAATGCGTTTCAGACCCTGAAAAAATCTTCCATAGGTCGGGATACCACTGGCGGTATTCTTTTTCATCAGGGAAAAAGCAACCGTCCACGTAATACTGTAAATTGTCGAGCACCCGTTGAAGCGGTTCCCCGTATGCTGCGAGCGCCATCGTGGACCCGGCCTTGAGTACTTGGGGACCGATACCGAGGTATTCAGTAAAGAACCCGTAGGCCACGCCGATCATCAGGTTCGGACAATACAAGGCGGCGAACCGGTCCCCTTTGCCGTAGGCCACAATGCAGTTGCTCTTGTGCTTGCCGCCGCTGGCATCCATGGTAAAGGCGAACGATTCATCGAATGGGCTGGTATAGTAGGCCGCGGCGGCATGCCCCAAATGGTGCGCGATGTGGTACGCCTTTAGCCGTTTCCCTCTGAGCTTCACGTCCAACTGGTAAACGTCATTGCCGAAGATCGTGTTCCACAGGCATTCGGCCGGTTCGTTTTCCAGTTTAACCTCGATGTCGTGGTTGGCGAATTGCGGCGCCCAATCCGACAAGGCAATGGCGTCGATGTCGTCAATCGTCATGCCGGCAGCGGCAAACACGTAATCCAGCAACGCATCGTCAAGGCCGTGAGAGAACTTGCTGCGGGTCAGCCGTTCCGAACTGAGAGCGACAATCAGCTTACCGTCCCTCAAGATGCAGGCGGTCCCGTTATGTCCGTAATGGAGGCCTAAGATGGTGCTCATTACAGTTCCTTTCCGCTGTCAGCGGTTGCACGGTCCCAATACTCCGGTTCCGCATACTGGGCCATTTCCGGACTTGGATCGGATTCAAATACGTCAGCTTCCAGCCCCAGTTTCTTTCTCATGGCCTGATGTCGCAGCCACTGCCGTTCAATGCCGTGCCGGTCCCTGGCGTCTTCCTTGCCGTGGTAATGGATCAGGTCGGCCTCGATGTTTTTGTTGGTCCACAGGCCTTCCTGAAACCCGAACATCATGTGGTGCGGCGAATTGATCCAGTGCATCCCGAGCTTGCGCCGAATAACCCTGAGTTGAAAGTCGGGGTACTGGCCAATCTGATGAGAGGTCAGCCAGAAGCCGGTTGCCGGGTCGGGCATGGCAAACGGCGAATCGTCAAACCGCAACAGTTCATAGGATTTTCGGGATACGTGTACGCAGTCCACGTCGTCGGGCATCCCTCCAGTGTCGATGTCGTGGAGGAGGGTTTTGAGTTCCGGCGAACATCGTTCATCGAAATCCAGGATGAAGAATACCGATCCCAAAGGGATATACTGCATAAGGATATTGGACTGGATGACTTCTTGAGCATGGAACCATTTCTCCCATCTATGCTGATATACCTCGACCTTGGGGAACTGCTTGAGTTCGTGGACGGTATCGTCTGAACTCCAGCCGTCGATCACAATAATCCGGTCAACCCACGGTTCATCGTGGATGTCGCCGATGACGGGTTTGACGTAACGCTGTTCGTTGAGCGATTTCATCCCGAGTATCATAAAGCTCCCTCTGTTTTCAGCCTTTCGGCTTGCAATTCTTCTAAGGTCATATCCAGTAAATCTCTGCCTCTCATTGCCATTATTTCACCGATTAACCTCGCTCGGCTTTCTGGTACCGAAAAGTGAAAAACCTCATCCCTGTAAACGTCACCCGTAACAATTATCTTCGAGACTTCATCTTCGCAGTAAATGTCTATCGTAGCCATGTTTTCGTTCATAACAATTCCTCCAACGCCTTTCTCACCTTTTGCGGCGATATGGTGTGGATACAGGGACTCTGGCACTGTGGGTTGGTCCCCCAGCAGTGGCTCATGGTCTTACAAACGGCCAGCATGTCCGGTTGAAGGTTGATAATCTTAGCCCCATGCTGTGCCCTGGGTCCCACCACTCTGGCGGGGGCCGGGCCGTACAAGACCACGGCATGCGTGCCGACCGCACCGGCCAGATGAGACAGGAAGCTGTCGATTACCACGGCAGCCTTGGCGTATTTCATCACCCAGGCGCTCTCCCGAAAGGTCAGCTTTCCACAAAGATCTATGTCTGATTTGCAGCGAATGTCCGTTTTCCCACCAATCTGCACGACCGGCAGATCCAACCCCTTAATGACCATATCCATGTGAGGGTAGGAGCGATACATCTTGCTGCCCCCGGTGGTGTGAACGGCGATATAACCGTCTCCGATATTTTCCCCGGCTGGCATTTTCTCCATAATGGACACGTCAGGCGCCATGCACTCAATCGCAATCTCATCCGCCTCCACCTTGCAGAAATAGGGGTACATGCTATGCAGTGTCACATCCAGATTGTTCCATCCGCCCGGGAGGATATGCTCACCGTGGGGATTGTAAACGATCTGATATTCTTTCAGCTTGCGCTCATCCCAATCAATGATCTCGTCGATATAGGGGTTCCCTGCCACAACATCCTGATACTGAGGCTGTGTCATGTAGACCAGCGGCATATTCTTATGGCGCTCTTTGATCCCCTTGAAACACTGGGTCGTCATAAGGACGTCCCCGGCCGCCGAGTGCTGGGCAAACAGGACCTTCTTAATTTTGGAAGCCTTTGGAATGGCGGTTGCGGCCTTCAACACGTCATTGACGGTATGAACACCGGCCGCCCACTCTTTTGCCCGCTCCATGCCTTTTTCGGCCAAATCCTTCCGCAACTCCGGGCTGTTCGCCACCTTGAGCAAGGCGTTTCGAATATCGCCTACGCGGCAGGCCCTCGCCTCGATCTGCGATAACCCACCCCCGGTCGCCATGGGGACAAACGCCAGATCGTTGCAGGGAACCATCTCGGAGACGCCGATCCCTATCTCGGTTTGGGCCGTGGTATCCGACAGAATGCAGGGTGTCCCGCACAGCATCGCCTCCAACGGCGTCCAGGAAAGGCCTTCCTGCATGGTGCAGTTGACCAGGCAGTCGATGGCGTTGTAGATGTCCACCATCTTTTCGACGGGGTAGGCGCCAGGTTTCTTGGTGATCAGATCGCCGGACTTGGCGCCGAAATCCATGGCAAGCTGGCGGATATTGTGGACACCCGATTCCACGTCGGTGTGCAGATAGAGGGTTATCTTCGGATTACGCTCTTTGGCCTCCATGAATGCCTTGAGCAGCCTTTCCGGAGACTTGCGCACCTGATTGACGCCCACAAAGCCAAAGATGACGTGGTCGGCCGGTACGGTAGGAAAGCAGGCCTTGCGGATCTTGATCTTCTCCGGATCCGAAAACCGCCTGAATTGGTCGGCGTTGAACAACGGTGGTCGGAAATACCGCAACTGCGGCACATGGTCTGCCAGCATCCTTTGGCCGTACTCGGAATAGACGCACGGCACATCGCAATCATTCATCCACTTGACCCAGTCCATCCGGATGGACTGCACATCGAAAGGGAAGATGTAGACAATCTTGAACCCGCGTCGGTTTTGCAGGTCGATGATAGAGTTCCATGCCTGTTGGTATTGCCAGATGTCGATTCCGACAAAACAGACGATATCAAGGGTAAGCCGCTGCAACAGGCTAACCAGCCGGGCATGGCCCCAATAGTCGGCCTCGGAGGATGCACCGATCAGGGTGTAGGGAAGCGGGTCGAACACAATGTCCAGCGGGTCCACATTGCCGGCGCAAAAGCTCGCCACATCGTAGGTATTCCGGTCCGTCTGCGCCAGCACGGCCGACATCATATTCCCGTTTCCGGTGCCGCTGCGGGGGTGAACCCCGACAAACAAGATCTTCTTCTTGGCCACTACCGATGATCCTCCTCGATGATTAACACATCTACACTTGGGAACCTTCTGGATTCGATCACGCTTACCTGATAATATTCGCCGCTTGCCGGTTGCCACCGGTCCAGAACCTGAGCGCCAACAGAATGGGCGAGATACACCTCATTTTTTGCCAGGCCTAACAAGGCAAGCTCCTGATCAGATTCTAAATCGTTGCCGTAAAGAGCCGCCACCTGCATGGCGTCGCAGTTGTTTTTGATCACCTGCCATTGGGTTTGGATGTGGTATTGATCATCCCGGGTCTCGCCGCTGGGACGCAACAGTTCTCCGCTGTTCACGTTGCACTTGTAGAGGATGGCATCGTAATGGGTCAGCGTGTTTTCCAGCAGTCTGGGAAGTCGGTTGGTGACAAGGAATCGCTCGGAGGTGGTATCGAATTCGATAACGTCGCCTGCCGCTGCGGTGGTATCATAGGGAAGGGCGCATCGTCTGAAATGTTCGAGGGTGATGGGCTTGGTGGCTTGAGCCGTTATCCTGGCAAATGCGTATTCGCCGGATATGTCTCCGGTCGTGCGAACCACTGTATAAGCAGCGCCCGCATCGTCCGTGAGGATGTCTTTGATGTCCTCGGCTACTGTTGTCATCAGACCCTTCCCTCGTAGAAGGCGTCAACTGAAAATGGAATAACTCTCTTTCCGCGTGTTCTTTTCTCGTTATCTGTCAGACCCTGGCAATGGAGCCTCGGCCAAGGCCGGTCTCACTTCGTTCTTTTAAAACACACTTTTCTGTAAATGTCCAGAACTATTTTTAAGAATCTGCCTCGCCCGGTTGAATTATGACGATGTTGTCGTCCGTGTAGGTGGTATCCACCCCGGTCACGTCCTCATACTGGAACCCGGCGTCAATCTTGGTCCCGAACATGTGGCAGGCTGCGACCCCCGCAAACTCATACGGATCATCCTGTTGTGCCTTCTCGTATTCGGCGTCCATGTCCTTGATCAAGTCCCGGTAATGGCCGAACATCTGATCGAGATTGATGTTCTCGTACCGGACCTTCTTGGCTGCGCCCGACAGGAGCATGAAGAAGAGATGGCGCTTGGTGCGTTGTTTGAGCCAGCGGATCTGAAAATCAGAGGTAACCGGGCATGCAAACCCGGTTTCCCTCTCCGCCTCATCCACAGCATCCGCATAGTTGTCGGTATCGAAACTGCCCGACAACCCCATGATCTCCCGCGTTACAACAGTGGTGAGTTCGTCTTCGGTCATTGTCCTTCATTGGCCTCCACGTAATCAGGGTGCATTTTGGTGATATGGGCAGACACCCCCCGCTGGGAAGGAAACTCTTTTTGACAGACAGGGCAGACGAATCTCTCGAATACGGGCGCCGCCGGCACCGGTCTCGCTTTCATGGTTGCAAGCTCGTCTTGCAATTTTGCACTGGCCTGTTCCAGTTCGGCCATCAATAATTGGGTATTCGGGTCTGCCGTAGGCTGAGCGGCGATCTCTCCCAGAACCGTTACAGCCTTATCGCCTTCCTCTGCCATTCTCTTGATAACTCTCGGGATTGGTTTAACGCTGTCATCCAGGATTTTTCCTTTCACCCACATTTCCCGCTTGTTTCCAACTGTCGCTTTTACCGTTTCATTGAATTGAATTCTCATACCGTTCTCCTTTTAGTTTGTTGTTTGGAGCCCCCATCCCCGGCCACATCGCCCACTTGCCTGATGACGACGCCGACTAAATCCGGTTGGTGCGCTTGCCGATGACCTTCATGAGGGTCAAAGACGGTAGCGTCCAGATTCTTGCTCGGCCAACACAATCCCCAGGCCACGTCTTAGTGCCGTAGTGCTGTCGCTGCGGGGTAGGGGGCATAATCATTTCTTACCCGGCTTGATAACCAGCCCTTGCGCTGCCTGCCACCACTCAATGAGCATCGTAACGATTTTATCATCACCCGCCCATTTGGTCTTGACCGCCAGTAGCTTCAACCCACCGAGACCCGCAGGGATCACGATGGGCAGAAGCCACCAACTATTCGTTGCAAGCCAAGTCATCAGGAAGCCTTGAACATAAAGGCCCCGTCACACGAGGCCAATAGCCGATCATCATACATATGATCCGGCGAATCGACAGCCTTGATGAGGAGGTCCCTGAGCTTGGTTGCATAGAGCAGATCCCCAACGGTAAATCCCAGTTTTTCAATCTCCGATACGTTCGTGTTTGGTGTTAGTGCCATAACATTTTCTCCTTTCGATTTTTCCAGTTTGTTAATGATTTGTTTACCCGTAATTTTTAGAACCCAATTACGGAGCCAGTCAATATTCCAAATAGCCAATAGCCATTTGAGCTTTGATGTAATACTATCTTCGTTCACAAGATTACTCCCAACATGGTGGAACCTCATCCCTTGAATCCCACACTTTTCTGATGTTACTTGCTTTACTTAGTCCCATAGGTGAAACATACAAAATACCTAATCCAAGAATATCCTCATTGGAAACCTTTAGCCGATGCTCAGGATCACTCTCAGGGATCATCTCCGAGCAATGCAAAAACACCGGCCCTGCATCCAACCCATACTTTTTATCTCTTAAACTTAAGCACGTCTGAATAACTATCGGGATATAGCTCTCATCCCAGTCAGTGCATTCATAAATCTCCACTCTGGTTGACTCGTGGCATAAATCATAAAATGTACTGGGTGTGAAGTGAGTATGGGTCATTTCTGCAACCTCAAACTCACCATTTTGTAATGCCAACCACAGTGGGGTCGGATAAAGAGATTTTAAGTGTGCAGACAAAATTTCACCATTGCCTTTTTTCCCAACACACAATGCAGCATGGCTTTTGTCTCCCTTAATCAAAATAGACGTAAATTTCCATCTGTCATTGGTCAGAATGATATGCCCCGGTTTGAGCTTTGCATAGCCACGTTGGTATTTCCAGCCTCGGAATGAGGTGTAGTAGAAGCTGAATCGAATATACGGTATGATGTCGAGCATCACCCATCGAAACGGTCTGGACTCAAATATCCTGAGAAGTATTTTGCGATAGATGCGGTTCATTCTGAACTGATCCCACCAACTTTGACTTTAAGAGGTATAGATTCACCAGTCATGTCATTGTGCAGATATCCCTGATTAAGCAACAGAGTATTATCAGCTTGGTCATCATAGAGATATCCTTGAATGGTATAGTTTCCCTGATTACTTTGATTGCCTCGACTGATATCCACTTGTACAGAGCATGCGTCTATGTGTTCTTTCAATGCCTTTTGCACAATCTGATTGACTCTCTTAGCGTCCACGGCATTGTATGTCACCTTGATTGTAACCTCATATTTCTCGGCCTCTTTTTCTTCCGCAGCCAATGGGCTCCACAACGCCAGCATAAAACATATTGCGAAAATCAATGCTCGTATCATTATTCGCTCCTTCCACACCAAAATCCCAAAAATAGAATTGACACTAAAATTCCTGATACAATGACTATTCCAACCATCATGGCTTAATTACCTCATGATCTCGCTCTTTAAGTTCTTTACAAAGTCTTTTGATCAAATCATTTTTCAACAAATCTTTGTTTGGAGAATTCAGGCCTTTCCAATCAGCTTGCTCAGCTTTAATCTGCTGCAACTTCTCTTCGATCCCTGGCTTCTTTGGCCCCCAGATGCGCCGCCATAGCTTGACTATGTTGATTCGGCATTGATAGACCCTACCATGACGCTGACGGTCAAAGGCTTCAAGTTCATCTCGGATCATTGTTATTCTCGATAATGTGCCTTATACCAATGTTTTCCAGGTGATTTCCAAAAAGGTAATAAGCAAATCCTCCCGGTTTCTTCATGTTGCCAGTACTTCCAAATCCAGCGAGTCAACGAGCTGTTTTGTAATCTAAACACAATATATTCCTTTCTATTTTATTCTCTCACTCTATTCGTGGTCCACTCCACTCCATTCCGACTCATAGCCTGCACAGCCTCAATGACTGAGACATACGTCTTGGATTCCAACTGTTGCCCGAAGCCCGAAAATGACCACCAGAAACCGGGACCATCTTCTGGGTCTGATACTAAATCCATTGAGACATCCTCAGATATATGCAGTTCATCGTTCCATTTACCTTTGAGGTGCATTTTGGTATTTTTCATATCTGTTAATAGTGGTCATATCCAGATACAGGCGCAACATACCTATCTTCATACGCAGCAGCTTTTCTTGCTTCAATTTTTCGGTCCACATTTCGGATGATTTCATCTCCCTTACCCTCTGCAATTAGTCGCAATGTTTCTGGAAATTTGTATCTCTCATCTTCAGGAGTGTCACTCTCTATATAATATTCATAAACTAACTCTCTAAGATCAATCCCTTTTTCTTCCCAAAACCCGTTTGTAATAGTAGCAATTTTTTTACCTTCTCTGAAAACTTCATATTTCATAACTATCTCCCCTGGCTCATCATTGAGCGGCATGACTAATGCTTCCTCTATTGTTCATAACAAAATTTTCCGTCTGAATTTTATATGTGCAATAAGATCATCAGTTAGCTTTGCGGCAAGTTCTTCTTCGTTTTTATCACCTTGCAAAATCCCAGCCTGATACCATGCCTCTCCAAGGTCAACAATTAATGAAACAAGATATTGAACTTCTGGGACTGTAAAGCTTACCCAAGGTAATAGCTGCTTGTTATCGGCTGATTTGCCCATCAATTACGCCCTCGCTCCCTGTCAGATATTCATACGCTTCCGGCGACTCACAAACCCCGTCCAGGCGCTTGTACGCACATCCATCACCCGTGGGCTTGCCAAACACACAATCCCTTTGCTGCTCTGACGTGACGGCAGTGCATCGAGCTATGTTATCAAGGACGGCGTAGTGGTTCATTATCCCTCGCACATTTTAAATGCCTAATGGCCTCACCCCTTTGCTCCTTATCGGCTGGATGCCCAAAGATTTCCTTGTAACCCCACAACAGATCAAATAAGGTGGATGCCAAGACTTGTTTATCCTTCTTTGTCCACTCAAATTCGCTTGGGTAATCAAATTTTAAACGATTATCGAGATCAATCAAATGTGCCCATTCATCTTGAGTCATTTGTCTTCCAGATCGAATTGTTCATTTTCCAATTCAAACGCATACACTCTGTCAGGAGATGTGAAATCAAAATGATTCACAAAGTTACATGCAGCACTATTCGGTTCTTGGTTGATAAATCTGGCCCTTGTCGATTCCAATAATTTTGTAAGATTTATTTTCACTGTTGTCCCTCCCCCAACTCCTTCATGAAATGCCGCACCCGATCCCAATAATACCCCCGATCATCAGGGTCGCAAAAGTGCTTAGTCGCCTGTTCCTGCGTCCCGTGGCGTTTCAGGAGTAGTCGCAAAAAAGCCAGGCCGCATACGATATCAATGAAATCGTCATCAATCTGATCCATTGTCAAGAGCAGGTCTTTCATGGCGATGCTTGACATCTGGAACACTCCCCGGCATTTGGTAGGCGATAGCTGGTCCATTCCAAGAGATGATTCTGTCATGGCAATGGCCGAGGCCCATACAGGATCGACACCAAAGATCCGTGCGAATATCTCAATCTTGGTTTTGGTCTCAATCTGTTTTGCCTGAAGGTCCATTACGCACTCCATCAATGAGTTCCTGAAAGCTGTCCATCATTTGATTGAGACGGCATTCAGTTTGCTCAAGTGAGTTTCTTGTATCCATCAGCGTTTTATGAATACTCATTAACCCGTTACGAATGATGTCCTGGATTTCAGCCAGCTTCGTTTCCATCAGTTGTTTGATCCGACTCGGCTTTGTTCGTCACGCTGATCTCTATCCATCTTCTGTGAGCGAAACTGCTGCTTGATGATTTCGATATCGACTTTCATATCGGATAATTTACAGAGTGTTGTTTCCTGGTTTTTTTGAGCGTGTTCCATAGTCGATTGCAGTGATGCTAATACCCGGTCTTGGCTGTATGACATCACGCCTATAACAATTCCAAGGACTGTTACCGCAATGGCAAGGATAGACAGGAAGGCTTTTGCACTAACTTTTTCTTCTATGGCTGCCCACATTTTGCTCACTGTATCATTACGATCAAGTTGTGTTCGTTTGATATGCTCAATCGCTTCCTCAAAACCAGCATGTTTTTTGCAGAATCCATTTGTTTCTGTCATTTGCCACAACCTCGATAGGTTACAAAGCTGATTAAGTTACCATTTTACGCCGATTCCGACAGTCTCACTAAGACCACTCCACCTCTCCCAGCCCTGATCCCACGTCCCGTAAGTTACATCAATCAAAGCATAGAGCGCTTTGTAAAGCTGCATTCTTAGACTGAGCACGTTATCTTGGCACTGGTTCACAGTATCGTGTTCTTTGGCGTAAACAACCAACCATGTCTCAATTTCATTCCCGCCCCAATCTGAAGGCAGGTTAAACCGTGCTCCAATGCCACCACCGTAACGATTGCCGCGCTTGGTCCAGACAGAGCCATCCGCAAACGTGGAGCGATAACCACTGTAATTCCACGAGCCGCACCTGCCCGTGCAGGCCGTAAACGTAGCCTGAATCGGCAGTTTTCTTCTTCTGACTCAGCAACTTGCCAGAACCATATAACTCAACAAATCGCCACTTGGCCTGCCCCTCTATCAACCCACCGAAACCCTGACTGTAATACTTGGACCCGGCGTAGTTCGTGATGCCGTAACCTGAGAGGTGCCATCCTATGTCATCCTCAGCCGCATGGGAACAATACGGCATGAGAATCAGAGTGGCGAGGGTCAGGAAGAGTAAGCCGATTAGAAGGAGATTGATGCGTTTGTGGGTCATTTTGTTATACTCCTAATTTAAAAACTGGATTATGAACTTTCATATAAGCTGACACCATCCAAAGAATATTCTTCAAACGATAGTCAAATAATGCTTT
>Ga0265297_10002448_pt1 | contig 37752 bp, 38 predicted proteins | sample Munlanlwell13791_FD_192502 | JGI IMG/M metagenome (GOLD analysis project Ga0265297, IMG submission 192502) | Leachate microbial communities from a municipal landfill in Southern Ontario, Canada - Leachate well 137-91 | ecosystem: Engineered > Solid waste > Landfill > Unclassified | place...
CAGTCGGGGCAAGATAGGTTTCCGGCTGGTAATAATCGTAATAGCTCACGAAATATTCCACGGCATTGTCCGGAAAAAACTCCCGGAACTCGTTGCAAAGCTGAGCGGCGAGGGTTTTGTTATGCGAAATCACCAGACATGGTTTCTGGATACGCTCTATCGCGTTGGCAATGGTAAAGGTTTTACCCGATCCGGTCACTCCCAATAATGTTTGTTTCTTAAAAACCTTTTGCCAACCCTCCACCAACTGATCTATGGCTTTCGGTTGGTCGCCCTCAGGCTTAAAATTTGCCTTGAGCTTAAACTTCATAAACCATATCTTACCATTTTAAAAATATTTTGCAATAGCAAACCGTGCCAACGATTGCTAAAAGCGCCCTCCTCGGGCGCTTTTAAATTTCACCGGATTCTTTACTTACAGTCCCTGTTTTTGGATCAATATTTGCACCAGGGCAATTAAAACCTGGATCAGCTCATCCCGAGTCATTTGATTCAAGGGCTTGGTAATAGTCAACGATCCGACTTTATTATTAGCTGTTGAATTGCCGCTTGCGGATGTGCCTGTATTCGTCGTACCGTTTGTCGAGCTTGTTTCGGACAAACAAATGCTCGTTGGCATATTCCCCGTTGCTTCGCAAATCTTTTTTTTCAAAACCGCTTTTTCCGCCTCAACACCAATTCTTTCCCCGGATCCAAGCCTATAATATTTACACCCGATTATTATCGCGGGAATACTACCATCGCTATATTCCAAAAAAACACTTTGATCGTTAAAATTATCTATATTTTTGTGATACGAAATATAATTGCCAAAACTACCAACAACACTGTCAAGAACGGCCGTTTCCCATTCACAATGCGAACAGGATGCAGATCCAAAATAGTAAATTATGGGCTTGCTATTCTCTTTGCAAACCGCCACGTTTTTTATTTTGAAAGAGCCTGTCGCGTCCGCGGTTTTTTTGGCGGAACAATTAACGGTAGCGGCGCCATTACTGCCATAACAAAACCACGTCCACGGGCCCGATCCCGAAACTATTGACGCAGTTCCGGCACCGCAAAGATTAGTTGTCGGCTTGGAAGTAAAAGACTGTCCATTCGCTGATCCGCAAACACCGTTGGTAAATATGATATTTTTATAACAATTATTTTTGAATTCGGTGTTGACGATATTCAGACAGGTTTCCGCGTCTCTCGCGGTAAAACTATAACACCTGTCTCTTAGCCAGGGCTCGGTTATAACACTACACAGCGATACGTCCTGTTTCTTAATGGCAATCGCCGAGATACAATCGTAATAATGCGGGCCTTTTATTTTTTCACATATCGTCGTATCCAATAAAAGTTCGGCAACAGAAACATAACAACCATCAGCAAGAGATACGTTTTTTATTTTATCACATAAAGAAACATCTTTATTCGCTTCCGCCATCTCATTAAAACACGCGTCCGCCGCTTCTTCGCTCGTTAAATTACCGCAATTACTTGCCGTCTGCGTTTGGTTAACCGCAAAAACAAAATTAACGGAAACAAAAAACGCCAACAAACAAATCGTGGCTATAATTAAAGATCTTTTCTTTAGCATATTTTTATTTATACTTATTATTTATCCCGATAACTTTTGAATACAATTTAAAAAGTTATCGAGGATCCTCGATAATTTATTTCCGATTACTATCGGAAAATTATCGGGATTATTAATATAATAATAACATAAATAAAAAATATCAAAAATAGAAATTGTGGATAAAATCAGTCTTTGCGCAAGGCTGTAATGGGATCCAGTTCCGCCGCCTTTCTCGCCGGGAAAACCCCGAACACGAAACCGAGAGAACTTGAAAAGGCCAATGCCAAAATAATTGAAAATAATGAAACGGAATACGACCAGGCGAGACCGAAAGAATTAGCGATATAATAGATCACGAAGGCGACCCCCGAACCGATAATTATTCCGAATACGCCGCCCAAGAATGTGAGAATCACAGCCTCGGACAAAAATTGACCCAAAATATCAGATTTTCTCGCTCCGATGGCACGCCGCAAACCGATCTCAAATGTCCGTTCGATTACTGAGACGTACATAATGTTCGTAATACCCACTCCTCCGACCAAAAGCGAAATAAAGGTCAGAGCGACAAGAAGCAAGGTAATACCATTTAAGACTGTCTGAATCATTTCTTTCGCTTCATTCATTGTCATTGCTTCAAAATCATCTCTTTCCGGGTCAGTAATATTGTGCCTTTCTCGCAACAAATCAACCAATTCGTCTTTTGTTTGATCAATCTTGGTGATATCACGCGCCTCCAACATAACACCCACGACATAATCAGTTCCTAAAATTTTTTTCTGCATTGTTTTTGTGGGAATATACGCCATTGAATCCAAATCAATAAACGAACCGGCGCCACGGGGCCCTACCACGCCCACCACTTCAAACGGAAGCCCCTTTACATAAACATTCTCTCCCACAGCTTCTTGGTCGCCAAACAAATAATCTTTTAATTTCGACCCCAATACCACAACCTCGGACAAAGAATTTTCTTCGTCCTTACTGTAAAATCTGCCGGTATCTATTTCGATTTTTTCTATTTCCGGAGCTTCGGCACCATAACCGAAAATTACCACGGTTTTATCCCGATCCTTGTATCGGAATACTTCCTGTCCGGTTACGTAAGAATAAATCGTCTTAACGTTGTTATTTTTGGCAATAGCGTCAACATCGCTGTTTTTGAAAGTAGTGATGTTGTTGCCGCCGGCCATATCAGAAACACTGCCGACATTTCCCTTGCCCGGCACCCTCACCTCTATATTCAAGGCGTTCGGACTGTAAATATCAAATTCGGACAAAACCATACTTTTCAATCCGTCTCCCGCGGCAAACATTATAATTAATAAAGCAATACCGATAGCTAAAGCGATAATAGTCAAAATCGTGCGTGATTTTTGCTGCATCAGGCTCTTCCACGCCAAATTCAAATATGTTTTTATTTTATTCATATCTTAATGCGTCAATGGGGTTTAATTGGCTTGCCTTGCGCGCCGGCACAATTCCAAAAATCAATCCGACGCTAATGGAAACAAAGCAACCGAGGAAAATAGACCAAGGAGAAACTATAAACGGCCACGCATATCCTAAAAATTGCGCGACAAGGGCAACAGCCCCCGCGATTAAAAATCCGATTATAATCCCTATAATTCCGGAAACAAAAGTTATAAAAGAAGTTTCGATCAAAAATTGTATAGTGATTTCAAAACTTCTCGCGCCCACGGCTTTTCGAAGCCCGATCTCTTTTGTTCTTTCCTGAACCGTGGCAAGCATAATGTTCATTATTCCAAATCCGCCAACTAAAAGCGAAATCGCTGAAATCGCCACTAAGAAAAATTTAACCGCGTCTGTTATTTGCGAAATTGAATCAAGCGCGGCCGCGCTTGACCTTACTGAAAAATCATCATCAATTGCGTTTTCAATCTTGTGATTTTCTCTTAGTTTTTCTTGGACATAACCTATCGCCACGTCCATATTCTCGGCTTTATCCACTTTTATTCTCATCATATTCACATAGTCAATACCTAAAAGAATATTTTGCGCTGTTTTTATCGGCACGTAAATATCTTTGTCTTGACTTTGAACCAAGCCTCCTCCTCGCTTCGCGAAAACACCGATAACCGTAAAATTAGTTTTTTTAATTTTTATCTGGTTTCCCAGCGGCTCCTGGTCGCCGAACAGTTCTTTTGCCGCGTCAGCTCCCATTACCGCCACCTTGGCGTTGTTTACCTCTTCTTCTTCCGTAAAAAATCTGCCTGATTCTATTTTGGAATCTTCAACATCAATATAACTTGCCGTGGTTCCGACAAAGCTTGCCGATATTTTATTATCACTCCACGTAATAATATCGCTGCCGCGAACATACGTCGCGACTCCCTCAATCGAGGGATAATTTCCTTTGGCAATATCCACTCCGTCTTTATACTTCAAGCTTGTTATGACTACGCCAAAAGCCGAAGCGGGCGCTTCGGTTTCGTTTGATTTGCCCGGCAACACACCGATAATATTGCTTCCCAAACTTTTAATCTCGTTTATGATCAGGCCTTGCGCGCTCTCACCCAAAGACATTACGACTATTACCGACATAACGCCGATTATGATTCCAAGCATAGTTAAAAAAGACCGCATCTTATTGCGAACAAGCATTCGAAAGGAATTTTTTACAGCCTCATTAAAGTCCATAAAATTATTTCATCAACTCTTGATTTTCGTCGCAGGCGAATATCCTCTGTCCCACCTTTTCATCACCGACAATGATTCCGTCTTTTACGCGGATTATTCTTCCCGCGTGCTCGGCAGTATTTTTCTCATGAGTAACAAGAATAATAGTGTTTCCTTTATCGTTTAATTCTTGGAGCAGTTTCATTACCTGATATCCCGATTTTGAATCAAGATTTCCGGTAGGTTCATCCGCGAAGATCACTTCCGGATTGTTGACCAGAGCGCGCGCTATCGCCACTCTTTGTTTTTCTCCGCCGGACAGATTCGCCGGGTTGTAATTCATTCTGTGCTCAAGCCCGACTTCAATCAAAAGCGCTTTGGCGCGGGAAGTCCTCTCGGCAACAGGTACTCCGGAATAGATCATCGGCAACATCACGTTTTCCAAAACATTGGCGCGGTTCAAAAGATTAAAAGATTGAAAAATGAAACCGACCTTCGTGCTTCGCTTTTTCGCCAATTGGTCGTCAGTCAAACTGCCCACCTCTTCGTCCTCAAAAAAATATTCGCCGGAAGTGGGTTTGTCCAAAAAACTTAGAATATGCATCAGTGTTGATTTGCCGGAACCGGACGGACCCATTATGGCGACAAACTCTCCCTTGCAAATATCAAAAGTCACGCCACGCAAAACATTGGTAATGACGTCCCCCTCGACATAATTTTTTTTTAAATTTTTTACGCTGATCAGCATTTTATTTTGTTAAAACTTTCAAAATCACCGTATCCCCCTCGGAAAGTCCGGACAAAATCTCAGTCTTGCTGTCATCGGCTTTCAGTCCCACGACCACATCTTTCTCAATAATTTTATTATCGTCGCCCAAAACACGAACATACTTTTGATCGCTATCGGTTCTTGTTAAAATGGCGCGCGAGGGAACAAACAAGGCGTTATCTTTTTTGTTCGTATTGATTAAAATATTGGCTGTCATTCCCGGTCTGATCAAACCGCTACCGGCATCATTGATCGAAACCTTAACTTTGTAATAAACAACGTCCTGAATATCGGTGGACGCGGGTTCAATTGACATCACCGTACCGTCAAATTTCACATCGGTTCCAATCGCGTCAAACGTAATCACGGCCGCGTCGTTTATTTTTGTCTTTACGACGTCCGTTTCCGGAATATCCACCTCTATCTCAAAATGAGGAGAAAGCAATTCGATCATCGGCTCGGCGGAAGATATGAGCTCGCCCGCTTTTTTATAGACCTTGCTCACTTCGCCGCTGATCGGAGCGGTGATAATGGCTTTGTTTCGGTTCGCTATCGCCTGATCCAAAATAGCTTGATAGTAAGCGGTATCAATATCTCTCGGCTTCGCGATCAGGGAATCGTAATTCGCTTTTTGCAGTGCGAGAGCGCTCTCGGCTGAATCTACCGAGGCTTGCGCGGCAATTATGACCTGGCGTTGATTTTCTTTGGCTGCGTTATAAGCGTTTAGATTGGTTAAATAATTGGCCGCCTTGGTATTGGGAATAAAAATGGTCCAGATATCGCTTTGATTTACGGGCAAGCTTGGGAATTGTATGTACAAGCCCCTTGTGCCCATTTTTATCGGAGTAAGCGTGCTCACAATATCGGTCGCTGTTTCTAGGCCGGTAATCTTAAAACGATAACCCGCGCTCGTCTGATACACGGATATATTGTATTGTCCTTCGGCAGTTCCATTATAACTCCCGGAAATAACGGGAACCAAAGTTGAAGGATTTTTATTGTCCGGCACCGCCACTATTCCGGAATTTAACAACGCGCTGTAAGCGTTCTCAACCAATAATTCTTGCTGTTGCGTCGCGGCCTCCAAATTATTTCGCGCGTTATTCAAAGCGGTTTCAGCGGAATCAACTTGTTTTTGGGCGACATCGATCTGTCCCGCGGTTGCTCCGGCCAATTTTTGGTCAAGCGAAGATTGCGCTTGGCTGACGGCGGCGTTCAATTCGGTCAAAGACAAATTGGCGAGCCACTGCCCTCGTACCACTTTGGAACCTTCATCCACTCTCACGCTCGAGATTATTCCCGGAATTTGAAAATTCAGAGACAGAGTATCGGCTGACTGTATTTTACCCGTCGCGTCCACGGTTTGAATTAAATTTCCGCGCTCCACTTTCGCGGTTTCGTACTGCGGAGCCTTATTTCCACCTCGCGCGAATAACGCGATAACAACTATCAAAACAACGACGATAGCGCCGATAATGAATTTTTTTGTTTTTAAAAATTTAAAATTTATTTTTGCCATAGTTATTTATTATTTAAAATTCTTTTCTCGCAAAATGCCAAAAAAAGAACAATTAAAATGCCTTTATTTTTATTTAATTTCTTCCATACTATACTATTAATATGCTTTATTTTCAAGACCTTCATGGGCTAAGAGCGCACCATCAATACACTACTCCTTGTTTTAAGGCTAAAACCGGAATATAATAAAACAACATATGGACAAATAAAATCGGATAATTTATGGTTTTTCCAACAATTGAATTTTTTTATTTTTTCGCGTTCGTACTTATCTTTAATTGGCTTCTAAAACCATTGCCCGTTCTTTGGAAGTTTTTTTTGCTTTTTTCGAGCTATTTTTTTTATTCTCTTTGGGACCCGCGATTCCTCACGGTCTTGATCGGTGTCTCCGTATTTAATTATTTCTCCGCGCTCATAATCGAAAAAGCGCGAAAATTCAAGAAACTGTATTTTGTCGTTTCCGTAATAATAAATCTGCTTTGCTTGAGCATCTTTAAATATTACGAATTTTTTCGCGTCGGAGCAGAATCATTTTTGGATAAATTGGGAATATTCTATACTCTGCCGCTCCTAGACATCCTTTTGCCCTTGGGCTTATCGTTTTATCTTTTCCGGGCAATCTCTTATATTGCCGATGTTTATCTGAAAAAAATGCCTGCCAGCCGGTCACTCCTGGATTTTTCTCTTTATGTTTCCTTTTTCCCCCAGCTTTTCTCGGGACCGATCGCGAGAGCGATAGACTTCATCCCTCAATTAAAAGACGGTGGCGCGAAAAAAATAGAAAACTTTTCGGAAAATATGACCCTGATAGCCATCGGCTTATTTAAAAAAATAGTGATTTCCAGCTATTTGATCATAGCCATCACCGATAATGTTTTCGCGGTTCCGGAAAATCATTCGGCCCTGGTTGTTTGGCTGGCACTGCTCTCGTATTACCTTGTGATCTATTTTGATTTCAGCGGCTACAGCGATATGGCCATCGGTTTCGCCGGATTACTGGGATTTCGCTCGCCCGCCAATTTCAATATGCCTTATTTGGCGACAAGCATCAAAGATTTCTGGAGGCGGTGGCACATTACGCTATCAAGCTGGATAAAGGACTATGTTTATATTCCTCTCGGCGGAAACAGGAGAGGCTTACTCGTAAAATATTTCAATCTGATGGTCATTATGCTTTTGATCGGCCTCTGGCATGGCGCTTCCATTAATTACGTGATTTGGGGCGGCATCCAAGGTGTGGGACTGACAGCCTTCAATATCAAGAGTGACATCGAAAAAAAGATCTGGCCGAATAAAAAACCACACAAGATCAGGGATGCTCTCGGAAAGATAGCGGGCTGGGTGTTTACTTTTGTCTTTGTTTTGTTTTCCTGGATCTTTTTCAAATCGACAGCCATTGATGTCGCCTTCAAATTCATTCGATCTTTATTCGATTTCAATCGTCCGGGAGAACAATTTGAGTTATTCATAATTTTGTTCATTGTGGTCGGATTTTTACTTGTCTTTTTCGAGAAAAGGATTATAAATACTATGATTAGGATAAAAAATTTCCTGCCGTGGCCGCTATTAACGATATTTATCGTCTCCCTGTTATTGCTCATATTCAAATTAAGCCAGGACGTTATGCCTCCCTTTATTTACTTTGATTTTTAATTTATGAAAGAAGCTCCCAAAAAACATATGTCCCCGCTCTTGGCGATATTTGTCTTTATTTCAATTATCGCGGTTTTGCCTTTTTACGAATCAAAAAGATTTTCCATTTGGGAAACACAAGAAGCAAGGCCGAATATCTTTACGGAAACCGTTTTAAAATATTCGCTCTTTTCGGAATCGCTTAAGGCCGAACTTGGACTCACCGATTATTTTAACAAAGATCAAGAATTTTGGAGCAATATCAAAATATCTCCTGTTGTCTCCGAAATTCCCGGAACGGAAAATATCGAAAATTATATCGCCGTTGCCGAACGACCGATAAAAATAATTAATGAAATACCGGATGAGACGGAAAGCAATCCCGTTCCCGCGGAAACTAAAGAACCGGAAACAACGCCAACGCCGCCGTCAAAAACCGAACCAAAGCCGGAACAAACGCCAAAAAGCGAGACCCCACCAACACAAACACAACCAAATCAAGAAACAACGAATAAACCCACGGAAGGAACAAAGCCGCAAAGCATTAACACAACAAAAATGGAACCCCCTTTCAGAATATTAATAATGGGAGATTCTTTTATGGCTATCGGGGGTGGATTGGGCGATCCATTGGAAAGAAGCTTTCTCGCGTACAAGGATGTTTCCGTCAACAGGCTGGGCAGGGTCTCAAGCGGCTTGTCCGTACCGAGCTATTTTAATTGGTACACTACGGCGGAAACATTGATCAATCAATATAATCCCAATGTGGCGGTCGTGATGTTCGGAGCCAATGACGGCCAAGGAATAACCTCTTCCGCGGGAAAGATCATCCAGTACGGGCAACCCGGCTGGAACGAGGAATACGCGAAAAAAGTCGGGTATTTCATCAACATACTGGAAAAAAACAATATTACGATCTTCTGGGTGGGCCTGCCGATAATGAAGGACGCCCGCTTTTCCGCGAAGGTCGCTAACCTGAATTCGATCTACGAAGCGGAAGCGAAAAATCACGAAAATGTCTATTTTATTTCCACTTGGGATTCGCTTGCCGACGAGAATGGAAAATATACTTCTTACTTAAAAGACGCTTCCGGCAAATCAAAACTGATCCGAGCCTCGGATGGTATCCATTTACAATACTACGCCGGCTATCTATTGTCCGCGGAAATAATATCGAAAATGCAAGAAGTGATGAACCTGGAGAAGATCACCAAATAACAAAAAATTCTAAAAAAAATCTCTTTAAGAAAATTTTCCTAAAGAGTTTGATCGGTCTTCGTCGGCTTTATGGTATAGTGCATATGCGTGCAATCAGAGCATTCCGATTTCTGCACCAAGGCCGCGATCGCTCGATCATAAGACTTCAAGTGTATGGGTGTATTTTCCGGCTCGCCACGCCAAACCATTTGACAATCAAGCTGTACCTTGCCACATCCCACCGGATTGACCCAAAATTGCTTGATAAAAATTTCTCCGGCATTACCGCAAATTACCGATACTCCGATCGTCGCGCTGAAATAAGCGTGAATCCCCAACGGTATCGGCTCTTTAGGTATGCTGAAAGGCCGCAGTCTGTCGCCCAGACTCAAAACTTTTCCATTTTTCAATATTAATCCGTGGCGAAGCTCGCAAATGATCCTGGCGTATTTTCCGCCATTTTCATCGCATCCGCCCATCTCCTCGGTATTGATCTGGACAGAGAAAGGAAATTCCAAAATCGGATATGGTATGGGAAATTCGATTTTTTGGGATTTCCACACGTCTTCATTTACCACTTTCAACGGAACGAACAGACGATCTCTTTCGCGCCCCACGATTCGCGATCCGGGAAAATCTTTTTTCAGGACGGACAATTCATCGGGCGTTGCCTGAACCAAACTGATGATTTTCGTATTTATCACCTCTATACTTTTAATGATCATTAAGCAAAAGCCTTATTTGTAGGGCTCCGCCGATAACCATATTACAATATTTCTAAAATATGTCAAACCAATTTTCGGGCTCCTTGCCGAAGTATCTTTGGTTCGTCTTTGTCCAAAACCACAATTGTTGAGGGCGCGGATCTTAATTTTCCAACATCAACATAAAAATCAATTCTTTCTTTAAAATATTTTTTCGCTTCATTGATCGTTTCTGCCGTTTTCTCGCCTTCGAAATTGGCGCTAGGCGCGATGATCGGACCGGATCTTTTCACTAACTTGATCAGGCTTTCGTTTTTCGGCAAACGAAACCCCAAGGTTTTCTTCCCTCGATGCAAATATTCAAATTTCTTTGAATCGCATTTTAAGATCACGCTCACTTCTCCCGGCCACAACTTTTTCAGCCGTTTCTTTTCGTCATTGTTTATTTTTACATTGAATAATTTCAGATCACTGATCGAACCGATCAAGATCAGCATCGGTTTTTTCAAATTTCTTTTTCGCAATTTATAAACCATCTCCACGCTCTTTTTTTTCATAGCCGAACACACCACTCCGTAAACAGTATCCGTGGGTAGCACCCCTATCTCTCCGTTTTTAATTGATCCACTGACAAGGTTAATTGTTTTATTATCCAAATCAAACATAATAATTTATTTAACTTACTCCGCTCGGTTATAAAATTATTTAAAGATACGCTCATCGTTTGACGTCTCGCTTCCTCCAGCGAGGAAGCGGACTCGGTCTCGGCAAATTTTTGTCCCGCAGAGCGGGCCAAACCATGCAAATTTGCCTGCGACATGCATCCGATGAGCATATCTTTAAATATTACGTTGTCCTGGAATAGCGTTGAGGGTGTGTCTTTTTCAGAATTTGCGGAGCCCGGCGGGGCGAGCCGAAGGAATTTTTCAGCAGGAAAATATCCGTGTCGGAAAAAGACACACCCGAAAAAGCTAAAACGTTGCCTATAAATATTCTCCGTTCAGCCATTTTATTCCCGCGAGCTCGGCCAATTCTTTATTCATTGCCACCAGATCATCTTCATTTAATTCATTAACATCCTTTTTCCCCACAATCCTGACCAAATTGGCGATCTCTTCGGCGGACACTTTCACAAAATTGATCAATCTCTGTTTCCCCTTTTCCGGATCAAGCTGTTTCATTAGTTCGGGGTTTTGAGTTGTCACTCCGGTCGGGCATTGTCCCGTGTGGCAGATCCTGTATTGTTCGCAATTTATCGCGATCAAGGCCGCTGTTCCTATATATACGGCGTCCGCTCCCAAGGCCAGACATTTCGCGAAATCGGCGGATGTCCTTAATCCGCCCGAAGCTATGAGAGAGATCTTATTTTTTCGTCCCATTATTTTTAAAATTTCTCGCGCTCTCGGCAGGGCGGCAATCAAAGGAATGCCGACATTTTCTCTAACATAAAGATCGGTCGCTCCGGTTCCTCCGCAAAACCCGTCAATCGCGATGAAATCAACGTTCGCGTTAACCAAAACCTCAATATCCTTTTCGATATTACCGCATCCGATCTTCGCGCCCACCGGAATTCCCCCGCCGATCTTTTTAAGCCAACTTACTTTTTCTTTTATTTGTTTCGGATTGGCCATATCCGGATGATGAGCCGGAGAATAAGAAGCTTCGCCCGCTTTTAGCCCGCGCGCGGCCGCGATCTCTTCCGTGATCTTTGACGCCGGCAAATAGCTTCCCTTTCCCGGATAAGCACCCTGGCCGAACCTAATCTCGATCGCTCCCAGATCTTTAAAATTTTCTTCACTAAATCCGAAGCGGCCGGTGGCATACTGGCCGATCAAAAATTGTCTCGCCAAATCCAAATCTTCTCTTAAGATTCCCCCTTCACCGGAATTAAAAGCGATTTTTAATTCTTTCGCGGTTCCGGCTATAGATAACTTCACATTCTTGGAAACAGCGCCAAAACTCATCCCCGTTATCATTATGGGACAAGAAATTTTCAAAGGTTTTTGAGATTGAGGACCGATAACAACTTCCATATTCACCGAATCTTCCAAGTTCAGAGGTATTTTCCAGGCTTGCGCCGGCAAAAAGTGAATATCGTCAAAAGAAAATGCCGATTTTTTCCGCGAACCCATCGAGCACACTATACTATGACCTGTATTCGCGATCTCTTTAATATTAACAATGCTTTCGTAATCCTCTTCGGATTCTTGTTTTCCTTTTTTACGCATTGAGATCGTTGAAACACCCACTTCTTTATCGCAAAAATACAGGCCGGTTAAATTGTTTTCGCTATACACTTGGCAACCGGAACAAAAACAGCCTTTCGCGGATATGTCGCATTTACTCGCGCCATTGCCGCAATATAACAATTCTCCACCACAAGGCGCGGGATGGCTCGGACATCCGGAGCAAAGACATTTTTTTCTGTTTTCCGGGGAATCAATTACTCCTCTCATATGATTTAATAATAAATTAGTATCTATTCACATTATAGTGTTTCTTTCCGGGCACGTAAAGCAACGCCAACCAAACAAAAAACCGCCTCCATTTGTGACAGACGCGGTTTTTGTTCAAAAGTTATTTAATTATCTTCGCGAAAGCCATACTTGAGAGATAATAAATAACGATACTGCTTACAAACCAAGCTCCGTTCAGGGCTAGAGGAGCATTAAATAAAAGATAGACAGGCAAAGTAAAAAACACGAAATAAAGACCCGAGACTATCGCGGTGAAGCAATTAACTTTTTGCCAATAACCTTTGGGCAAAATTTCTTTAATGAAAGCGTAAAGATACGCCAAGACCAAACCTGAAACGAAAGAAAACACTAGGGAGGTTATAAAAAAGGTCATTGGAGGTGGTCCGGCCACGGGCATCATAACCTTGCTCCAGACACCGAAAAATTCCGGCATTAGATAATAAGACATCATCAAATACGAACCCAACATCTGAACGACAAATCCGATGATCGTTAAAATTACGGCGCCAAGGATCAAGCTTCCCCAGTTAACGTTTTTACAACGATCACAATTACAAAAACACATATATTTTTATTTGTTAAATAATGATCTCGACCTTTGAAAATTTCAGCTTATGAATATTTTACCAGTCATTTTTCATTGTGTAAAACAAGAAATCTACCATCGCCCGGGTTTTATTTTCCCGGTCGCGCGGTGCCGCGATATTTGGCAAAAGCTTTTTCTTTTCCTATCTCGCATCGGTTGCCCCACGCGTCTAAAAGCCGGTCCCCCTCCAAGACACAAACGATTTCGCAATTATTCGGGCAACCGCCGCACTCGAATCCGGACGTTTTGAAATTAAGGTCTTTAACTTTAAAATCAAATTCGGTTTCCTTGCCCGACTGTTTCGCGAGCATAGCCACGCCGATAGCGCCCATCAAGTGCCCGTAGTCGTCAACGATCATTTTGTTCTTTGTGATCTTTTCAAACGATTTTACGACTCCCACATTCTTACTTACTCCTCCCTGGAAAACGATCGGGGCTTCGATATTTTTTCCTCTTCCGACGTTATTCAAATAATTATTAACGATCGAATCGCAAAGGCCGGCGATAATGTCTTCTTTTGAGTGGCCCATTTGAATTTTGTGCACCAGATCCGATTCCGCGAAAACAGTGCACCTGCCCGCGAGCTTTGAGGGGTTCTCCGATCTTAGCGCGCGCTCGCCGAATTCTTCAACCGGAATGTTAAGCCTTCGCGCCTGAGCCGCCAAAAAGGAACCGGTCCCGGCGGCGCAAAGAGTGTTCATCGCGTAATCAACTACCACTCCGTTATCAATAATGATTATCTTACTGTCTTGCCCTCCGATCTCAAAGATCGTCCGCGCTTCGGGATGGAATTTCAAAGTTCCGATCGCGTGGGCGGTTATTTCATTTTTTACCACTGTGGCGTTAAGAATGGTTCCAATCAATTCCCGGGCGGACCCGGTTGTTCCGGTTCCGGATATTTTAATCTTTTCCGAATCTTTCAAGTTGTTCTTTATTTCTTCCAACACTCTTTTTATGGCTCCGATCGGATCGCCCTCTGTCCATAGATAAGACTCGGCGATGACATTGTCGGCCTCGTCGATCACCACGCCTTTTGTGGAAATGGACCCGATATCCAGTCCCAAATAATATTTTTTGTTTGTTTCCATATTTTTACTTTATCGATTCTCTGAAGTTTTAGCAATAGCCTTTTTTTTCATAATTAACAGATCGTAAAAAGCTTCGAGTCTGGTCTTCACTCCGGTTTCCGATGTTTGCGAATCAAAACTGAAATATATTATCGGAAACTTGTAATCATTGGATATTTTGTGCAGAGCGGACATCGCGTTGGTTTCGGGCATACAGCCGAACGGCTTAACGTGAATCGCTCCGTCAAATCCTTTCTTCCCCAAATAATGCGCCAATCCCACGCTTTCGGTTCCGTGCGCCCCGATCTGATGGAGTAAATAGGGATTCGCGTATTTAAGAAATCTTTTCGCGGAGATCTCTCCCAAAAACAGATCGTGCAATATTGATGAAACATTGCAATGCCTGTGCACCTCTATCCCTTTTTCCGCCAATTGCTTTTCCACGTTAAAATTGGAAAAAGGTTCCATTACCACATAAAGCTCTCCCAATATTCCCACCCTTACCGGATCTAGCGGTTTATTTGTTTTTACCCGCTTCATTTTTTTAAAATATTTTGTTTCCGTCATTTTAATATTGAGCGGATTCTTTGCTTTATTCAAATCCGATAAAAACAAACGAAATGTTTTCTCCAGTTCTCCTTTGTTTTCCTCGAATCCGATATTCTGGCGGAGATAATCCTCCAGCTTATCGATCGCCCGGATCTTCAAATAAGCCTCAAGGAAAGAAGACAATATTCTCGCGAGGCTTGCCTTGGGGTTTATCTTTTGCAATTCGCGCGCCAAGTGAAACAGATTGTAATTGTTCGTGAATTTCAAAAATTCAAATTCATAACCGAGCTTCCTTAATATCTCTTCCTGAACTTCGCCATAGTATCCGAAACGACAGCCGCCTCCGGCTTGAATCACCACATTCGCCCCCTTGTCCAAAGCCTCAATGTAATTGCCAAGATTATACTTAAAAGGGATACAAGCCGCTTCCGGACTGTATTTCGATCCAAGCTCGATCGTTTTTTTCGTTATCGGCGGAACCATCACAACTTCGCTGTCGAGGGAATCGACTATCGCGCGAAAAGCGACAAAATAATTACCCATATGCGGAAAACAGATCTTTTTTTTGTTTTTAGTCGATTCTTCCATTTTTGTTCTTTTTAATCTTTAAGATGTCCGCGAAGCTCTCAAGACGCGTCTTCAATCCCGCGTCCCCTTCAAGTTCGTCCAGGGTTATGACCGTTATGGGTAAGTTTTTTATTTTGTGCTGGCACAAATTAACTACCAGCGCGTCCGGTCCGCAGGGAAAGACCATTAAAAAAATGATGCCATCGATCTTATCTTTATAATATTCTATCGCTCCGATCAATTCTTTGTTATAAGTCCAATAAAGATCTCGTGATATTTTTTTTGACAACTCCATTGCTTCTTCTTTTGGCGCGATATCGGCAAAGATAATATCAATTCCTTGGGAAGCGAGAAAATTAATGATCGGTTTGCCCAAGAGCGCGTCATAGGTGGTGTAAGGGTGCGAAACCAGCAAAACGCACGGCCTTTTATTATTATTTTCTTTGATCTTTTCCAATTGATCGAAAAGCGCTTTCTCTTCCGCCAAACGCTCGATCTTTTTCGCGGCAAAATAAGATCTTGCGATCGTTATCGGATCTTTTCCCAATTTTAAAAATTTCACAAAGATCGCGAAAAATTCATCGCGCCTTTTGGTAATATCGATCGTGTATTCGATAATTTTTATCCCCTTAAAAGTGTTGCGGGAAATATCCCCCAACGCCATAAATTTCGTGCAAAGATTCTCGTTTTTTTTAAGAGACACTATTCGGGGTATGAAAATATAATCCACTTTGGGTATCAGCCATTCCAAATGGCCAAGATAGATCTTTAAAGACAGACAGCTTTCGTCTATGGCAAGCGACGCTCCTTTTTTCAGGATCTCTTTGTTTGTTTCCGGGCTTAAGATAATATCAAATCCGAGGCGTGGCAAAAAAGCCTGCCAAAAAATTCCGTATTTGTGGTAAAGCATTGCCCTTGGTATTCCTATTTTTGTTTTATTCGCCATTTATTCGTTTCTTTTTAACCATATATAATAGTAGGGCCGGAATTACCCTTAATAAAACCACTAGATAGGGTTTGAATTACCCTATCTATTGATTCTACCATTATAACAAAAATACCCTTTTAAAAAAAGAGTATCTTTTGAGTTTCGTTTTACGCGGTTTAATCCTAAACAAATGTGATCGCGTTGCCTTTTTTCGTGCCCCTGCCGGTCCTGCCGATCCTGTGGATATAATCTTCATAAGTAGCCGGGATGTCGTAGTTGATAACGTGGCTGATGTCGTTAATATCCAATCCTCTCGCGGCCACATCCGTGGCGACAAGTATATTTACTTTATTTCCTTTGAAAAAATTCAAAGCTTTTTCTCGCTTATTCTGGCTTTTATCGCCATGAATCGATTCGGCTTTAAAACCTTTTTGCGACAAGGATTGGGAAAGCCTTTCCACGCCCATTTTTGTTTTTCCAAAGATCAGAACCTTGTTGAAATTTTGTTTGGCAAGCATCTCGCACAAGACATCCAGTTTCTTGTTTTTATCTCCCACCCTGACTATGTCCTGGTCAACATTTATGGAATATTCCTGGTTTTTCACGGAAATTTTTATCGGATCTTTTAAAAATTTTTGGATCAATTGCTCTATTTCCATTGGAATTGTGGCGGAAAAACAAAGTGATTGCTTTTGCGCGGGCATCTGAGCGATCAAAAATTTGATATCGTCGATAAAACCCATATCAAGCATCCTGTCAGCCTCGTCCAAAATGATCGTTTGGAATCGCGAGATGTTCAAAGCTTTTCTTTGGGTCAGATCTTTTATTCTGCCCGGAGTGCCAATAATAAAATTATGGCTTCTTTTCAGGTCAAAGAATTGCCTGCCGATGCTCGTTCCACCGATACAGGTCACGGAGTAAATATTCAACCCTTGTGTAAAATCCTTAAATTCTTTTTCTATCTGAAGCGCGAGCTCCCGAGTGGGAACTATGATTATGGTTTTGTTGTTTTTATCCAAAATGGTTTTGTTGATTATGGGAATCAAAAAAGCAGCTGTTTTTCCCGTGCCGGTATTGGCCACCCCGACCACGTCTTTTCCTTCCAAGATCAAAGGAATCACCTTGTCTTGAATGGGCGTGGGTTCTTGGTATCCCTTTTTGACAATATTATTCTTTAACCTGTTGTCAATCTTAAAACTGATGAATTTGTGGATAGGCAAATATACCTCTTCTTTCGGATTAACCTCATTTTTCTGGACAAACTTTGAAATATCGATCTTTTTATTGGAAAAACCGCTTTTACTCTTGGTAAATGTCCTTTTTTTGAAGCCCGAATGAGGGCTGTGAGAGCCCGAACCGAACTTATAACTTTTTCTAAATCTTGTGTTTTGCATAATTTATATAATTTGTTTTAATTAAAAAAGCGGCGCCCCGTAAATACTGGGACTCCGCTTTTTATAATCTCAATATTCTATGGCATAACTATATCATATTTTTTCAAATCCGTCAATATCCAGCCGCCTTTTATATTAAAAAGAGGCTCCCATGGCCTCTTTTTTTTGTTTATAGGGTGTTTATTTTGAAGCAATACTACTTCCCAGACCAGCGATTCTGCCCTGATATTCTTCTTGCGTCATCTGTCCTTCGGCCACTAATTTGTTCAAGCCCGCGTAATACATTTCTTTGATCTGGCTCGTTGGAACCGCGGCTGCGTATAAACGGGCACTATCAAGCGAACCGTTAAAAAAGTTGGCAGCGACATTATTGGCCATATCGCAGGCTATTGTAATCGGCGCGTAGGCTGTTGTTCCGTTCGCGTTAATGCTCGCAACTGCGAGGTCGGTATTCTTTGTCAACGTTCCGTCCGCGATGGCGGTACCGTCAATATACAAAGTTAATGTTCCGCCTCCTCCGCTCCAGGAAAAACCAACCAAGTGCCACGTGCTATCAAGCGCTATGTTCGACAACGCCGAATAATCCTTTTGATTGGTCTGAGTGGTAGTATCCGCTATTGCTACGCGCAATGCTCCTCCGGTCGTGGAATATATTTTCCAGGCTTCCTTATAAGCGGGAGTGGTGGTATCCCAATTGGCAAAAAAAGTTTTTCCCACTTGCGAGGCTCCCTTAACCCAGATCATCGCGGTCATTGGGTTGGTCGTAATACTATATACTCCCAATGCGTTCGGAGTCGTTACATATTCAGAGCTGGCAGCGGCAAAACTATAGCAAGTATTTTGCGCGCAATCCGTCTCCGCTGTCGGAGTATTCGTAAGCGTTCCCGTAACATTGTTCCACACATCATTACCTGTCCCATCAAGAGACCAGTCTCCTTCAAAACTGCCCATAATGGCGTTTCTTAAGGAATTGCTGTAAGACTGCGCCTTGGCGATTCTTGCTTTGGTTACCGAGCCGTTCATAGCGACAACGATCAAGGCGGACAAGATGCCGATAATAGCGATAACAACCAACAGCTCGACAAGTGTAAATGCTTTTTTTGTCAAGCTTTTATTTTTTCTTGTTATTTTCATAAAAATTTATTAAAAATACTTTATTAATATTTTTACTTATTAATAATATTATATCATATTCCAAAAAATAGACCAGGTGGCGGCAAAACCCAACCATCGGCCTAACGTTATTACTCCCCTTTGTTCTTATTTTCCGCTTCTTGACCAAACCTCATTCGTCGGCCCGACCTGCAACAAGAACTTTTAAAAATAAGGCTCAAACCCAATAAAATTATTAAAGCGGGCCAGATGATCTGCCAAGCGTTATATGTGATTATTCCCAGATTTTGCATCAAGATCACAACTCCGATTATCACAATTGCAATTCCGATAAACATATTAAAAAAATTTAAACGATATTATTATTGCCTTTCTTATTTTTTCTCGACCACAATCGTAAAATCAGCGACGAGCGCCGCCAATGCTCCTACCGCGGCAAGAACGGGCGCGAATACGGTTCCAACAACGGCAAAGGTCAGAGGAACTTCCATAAGTACTTCTCCTTTGTCGTCTTTTATGATTATTCTTCGGGCATTCCCTTCTTTAATGATCTCTTTGATCTTTTTCAAGACCTCATCTCCCGAAACTTTGAATTCTTCCTTTTTGGTTTCTTCGGCCATAATTACCTTCTTATTATTATAGTCTTATTATACCAAACAATCCGAAAAATTGACAACTAAAAACGGCCTCTGACAATGGACCGTTTCAGTCTTTTGGATATTTGATCTATTTCGCCGGCTGATCTGCTCCCATATCCGATTCCAAGGGAGCAAAAGATTTTAATTGAATGGAATTAGCGGTCACGCTTCCGTCCTGATTGGCGCTTCCGCTTATAGTGACATTCTCTCCAACAATCAGATCATCAAATGTTCCATCCGCGTTTTTCGTGACCTTGGTTGCGTCAGAGAAAAAAATTATTTTTGAACCGTTATCGGGCAGCTTGACGGTAATACTTTTATCATCTTTGTTGATAATTTCTCCCATAATCATATTCGCGGTTTGCCTGTTCTTCGAAAGCCCGTTTTGCTGCATTTGCTGTCTTTGTTCTGCGGTCATATTTTGAAAATCCATTCCCCCAAAAGAACCTCTTTTGGCCTGCCCGTATTTCATACCTCCATAAAACGCTCCCGCAACCGCGATTACTAAAATTAACACGATTAAAAAAGATGTTTTTTTGTTCATATTTATAATTATTAATTTTAAATCTTTTAGATGATCTGTGTATTTAAATTTTAAATATTTAAATCTTGTTCGCGTTTATTAACAAACGCGAATATTATTCATATCTTAACGACTCTATGGGATTAAGCTTGGCCGCCCTTTGTGCCGGATAATACCCGAAAATAATTCCGATCAGGGCCGAAACGCCAAAAGCCAACAAAACCGACGGTATCGAAATATTAACCGCGACGCCCATAAACTTTTGCATTACAAACGAAACGATCCCTCCAAGGATAACCCCGAAGATTCCCCCTAAAAAAGTAAGGGCGATCGCCTCGCCCAAAAATTGCAAATTAATGTCTTTTCTTTTCGCGCCAATCGCCTTGCGCAGGCCGATCTCCCTTGTCCTCTCCGTCACGGTTGTAAGCATCATATTCATAATCCCGATTCCACCGACGATCAAAGAAATTGACGCAACGGCTGCCAATAAAATCGTAAAAGTACTTGCTACGGAAGTGGCCGTAGCGACTATATCCGATTGGTTCATAATGCTGAAGTCCGCTAGTGTCGCGTCGGAAATGTTGTGCCGACTAAGCAAAAGCGAAGAAATATCCGACTGCACTTGCGCCATTACATCTTGATTTGCCGCCTGCACGCCTATAGTGGAAACATAATTACTGCCGGATAAAAATTGTTGAGCCGTCGACAAGGGCACAAAGATCATATCATCTTGATTGTTAAATCCGCTACCTCCTTTCTCCTCCGTAATTCCGATCACTTTAAACTCGTTTCCTTTTATTTTTATCGTTTGCCCCACCGCCGAAGCATCTTCACCAAAAAGATCATCGCGGACGCTCGGTCCCAAAACGGCCACCCTTGATCTGTTAGTTTCGTTTTGCGCCGAAACAAACACTCCTTCACTGATTTGCACATTTCTAACTTCCAAATAAGATTCCGTTGTGCCCAAAACAGAAGTATTGGTATTTGTTCCTTTGGCGGTAACCTGATATCGGCCGGACAACTCCGGCGCGACAGCGGATACCGATGCCACCTCTGTCGCGATAGCCGTAGCGTCGTCTTTGGTTAACGATTGCGCCGAACCTCTGCCCTGGCTTACTTGCATACCGACTCCTCTCTGCGATCCCGGAGTCACTAAGATTAAATTCGATCCCAAAGATTGGATGCTTGATTGAATAGTGTTTTGAGTTCCTTGACCGACACCGACGAGGGCGATCACGGAACCGATGCCGATTATGATTCCCAAAACAGTTAGTCCGGAACGGACCTTGTTCGCGATCAGGGCAAAATAAATTTCTTCCAATGTATCTGTTATTTTCATAATCTTATTTTTTTCGGTCTTCGACGATCACTCCGTCTCTGATCGAAATCACTCTGTCCGCGCACTCCGCCACCTCATGCTCGTGCGTAATTAAAATGATCGTATGATGTTGTTTTCGATTTAACTCGGTAAAAGTATTCAGCACTATCTCTCCGGTCTTGGTGTCCAAATTGCCGGTCGGCTCGTCGGCCAATATTAACGAAGGATTATTGACCAAGGCGCGAGCTATCGCCACTCTTTGCATTTGTCCTCCGGATAATTGATTTGATAAATGATTATAATGCTTTTCGTCCAAACCGGCGTTCAGCAAAGCGGCCCTTGCCCTGGATTCACGATCACTTCTTTCGGTTTCCGAATATATCAGAGGCAAAATAACATTGCGCAGAACCGTGGCACGCGGAAGCAAGTTGAATGATTGAAAAACAAACCCTATCTTGTTTTTCCTTATCTCCGCCAGCTCATCATCCGATAACTCCGAAACTTTTTTATTATCCAAAAAATATTCTCCGCTCGTGGGCGAATCCAGCGCGCCGATAATATTCATCAAAGTTGACTTACCCGATCCGGAAGGTCCCATAATCGCCACGAATTCTCCGTCTTCTATCGCGAAAGACACATCTTTTAAAACCGTTGTTTTTCCGGCGCTTCCCGTATATTCTTTAATTATATTTTTTAACTCGATCATTTTTTAGTTTGGCGGAGGACCGAAATCCATATTAGTGCTTTTGGTGTTTGCGTTATTTGTGGTAGTGGTTTGGGTTGTGGACCTATTGCTCCCGGTACCGAATTGGAGCAAGCTTTGTCCTTGCGATTGGCTGTTCGTCTTCGCGGTCGCGGTAATGGTTTTCAATACTATTTGATCTCCTTCGGACAATCCGCTTGTGATTTCCGTATAAGTATCGTTTGAAGAACCGATTTCAACGACCTGTTGGGTCACATTGCTCAAACTGATACCGCCATTATTGTTAAGTTTGTCGTCGGCTACTTTCTCCGACGGCATCTCGACATAATTTACTCCACCGGAAGTCTTTATCGCTGAATTCGAAACCAATAACCCCTCTTTGGCGTCTGTAATGATCGATGCCGAGACGCTCATCCCGGGTTTAATTAATTCGCTTTGAGTGTCAAAATTTATTTTTACGGCGTAGCTAACCACCCCCTGGCTCGCGGTACCGATACTGTCCACTTCCGCCACTTCTCCGGCGATATTCAGATCACTGACCGCGTCAAAAGCTAGCGTTGCTTTTTGTCCGACCTTTACTTTGGCAACATCAACTTCATTTAAAGTGATTTCGGCTATTTGACTATCGGTAATTATCGTGGCGATCGCGGTTCCCGAAGAAGCCGAATCTCCTTTTTTCATATCAACCGAAGCGATCGTTCCCGAAAAAGGAGCGTATATGTAGTATTTCGCCAAATTCGCTTTCGCGTCCGCTAAGGCGTTCTCTTTTTGTTTGATGGACAATTCTTGCGATTGAATATCCAGTGCGTCCGCTCCATTCATAAGCTCTTCCAATGATTTTTGCTTTTCAATGATCGTCCTCGCCGTATTGATCGATGAATTCTTGGAATTTTGGATAGTCTGCTTTATCGAAAGCAAGCTCGAAAGAAAACCATTGGTCGTGCCGGTATAGCTATCCAAGCTTGAAAGATGAGTGTCGGCGACAGCGCTCGGTCTTATGTTTCTCGCTATGAGCAGATCCTTGTAAAATTGAACCAGATTATTGGCACTCTTTGTCGCTTCGGCGATACTTTTTACGGAATCATAAGTCTCACCAATCAAGGCCTCAATAGCGGCGGGCGAAGAATATCTATCGGTATTTTTATAGTCTTCAAAATTTTTATCATACATTTGACGCGCCGAATAATATTTATCGAATGCGTCCTGCTTGTATTGTAATATCTTCTCATCGTAATTTTTCACTGAATCGCCGTAATAATCGGCGTTTCCTTGCGACTGGCTGAAAGTTTTTCCATACAGAATATCGTTTAATCCGGACATTATCGAGGGCAGTTCCAAAAACGCGTTGGCAACGGAATTAAACCCGTCGTCATACGCTTTGTTTAATGATTCTTCCGCCGAATTTTTTGATTGTTCCGCTTGAGCCAGCGCGTCCTCGGCTTGCAAGACGGAAAGTTCCGATGCCGGCTGTTTTAATTTTTCAAGCGAAAGATTGGCGGAGTCCAATGCCGCTTGCGCGTCTCGTATGCTTTTCTCCGCGTCCGTGGTATCAATTTTGGCAAGCAAAGTTCCGGCCGATACCTTCTGCCCGGCCTTGGCCGATAGATAAACAATATCTCCCGATGCTTTCGGCTTAATATCCACCTGGCTTGAAGAAGAGACTTGGCCTGTGCCGGAAACCGACGATATGAGAGTGCCTCTTTCCACCGCCGCGACAACATAGCTTGCCTCAGCAATCTTGTTTTTATTTAAAAAGTTAAAACCGAAATAACCGGCGGCGAGAATAAGAACCGCCAAGATCAATGAAAAAATTTTATGGCTGAAAATAAATTTGAATATTTTTTTAAACATATTTAAAATTGCGCGTTATTATCATTATTGGGCGGGGGCATAAGGCCTTGTTCGGGGCTGGGTAAAATTCTAACCAGTTTTGCTTCGATTTGCCCCTCACTATCGGGCTCTCCGATCACGACAATAAAATCATCCACCTTAAGATCGGTTAATTTTATGTCTTCTCTAAGCCTTCTCAAAACGGATACGCCCTCTTTTATCACTACCGTTTTTTCCGTATTCTCCCGGTCCTTGATCACAAGAGTGGATCCGTCTATTTTTATTATCTGTCCGATTATTCCATGCGCGCCCATAAACTCATCATGTCCGGGCATATTGCCGGGAAATTTTGGAGCCGGACCGGCGAAATTACGATAGTAATTTTCGCCCCACTTGTAGGAAAAACTCGCTTTTTTAAATCCCGCGGACATTCCCGCGCTAAAGACAAGCAAAACCAGAATCAACCCGGCGACTGACCAGGTTATAATACTGAAAGTTTTTGATTGAAAAAATTTATTAAGATCCATATTGATTGTTTACTGTTCTCATATTGTTGATAATTTTTATATCTTTCGCCGTCAATTTTAAAAGTTGAAGCAAGATAAAAATCGCTCCGAGGAAAATCGCTGTTTCCATTATCGGAAAAGTTTCGAGAAGGGTTAAAAAGAAAGACTGCCAATAACTCAGAACAACCGAGGTATCGGAAAAGATAAGCGATGAATATTCTGAAAAACCGGATTCAACGAACATTGATCGAGCGGATCCAAAAGCGTAAACAAGCGCCGGAATCAACCCGGCAATAGCGACAAAGAAAGCAAAAACCCGCCTTTTCAACGCTAAAAGTCTTTCCTCTCGATCTATCCGCGCGATCACTTTATCTAAAAGATATGCCGGCGGCTCTATGTTTCCGTATTTTTTGCCCATACTTATAATACGTTTGAAAAGTTTTTTTGGTGCGCTCGGTCAAAACGATTCAAGATCAGGCACAGATCAAAAATGCCTTAAACCGCACAAAAAAAGCTTGTTCAATGTAAAAAAACGCCCCTGATGGGCGTTTTAAAACTCGAATTAACTTAACGATTTTTTCAATTGCGTCAATCCCCGCCTATATCTGCTTTTCACGGTATTGATCGATTCCCCCGTTAACTCGGAGATCTCCCTGAACGTCATCTGATTTTCATAGCGAAGGGCCACAATCTTTTGGTATTTTTCCGACAATTTGCCGATCGCGCCGCTTATTTTATTTTTCCACTCTTTAAGTTCGAAAATTTCCAAGGGCAATGGACTGAAGTCGATCAGGTTTTCAATAAATTTATTCCCCTCTCCCTCATTCTCAAAACGCGAAAACGGAATTGTTTTTTTCTTTCTATTAAAATCAATTGAAGTGTTCTTGGCGATCTCAAAGATCCATGTTTTGAATTTTTTGTTTTGATCAAATCTTTTAATGTTGCGCCACACTTTCACAAACGCTTCCTGAGTTATGTCTTCCGCCGCCTCCGCGTCCCCGCAAAAACTATAGGCGAAATTATATATCGGTTTCAAATATCGAGAGATTAAAATCTCGAGAGCCTTTTTTTCGCCCCTAAGATACTTGCCCACAAGTTGTTCATCGGAAAGTTTATTCATATCATTATATCTATCACAAATACGAAAAAAATCAAATAAAATTTTACGCGCGCGGAATTATTTTGCCTCCGTGATCACTATCGCTTTTTTTCAAAAAAGTTTTTATATTGCTATTTTTTCAGATCCTGTTTGTAAACACCGCTCCTTCCGCCGTTCCCGTTTTTCAAAATATCATAAGACGGAATTCCGAACACCTCAAGCCTGTTGTCCAAAAAATCTGAGAAAACAAGGCGTGTTCCGTCGTTTGAGACCGCGAGAGCGGTCGGCTGATTTCCTCCGACGATCGCGTCAAGCATCTTCCCTGTTTCCGTGTCAAACAAAAGCACCGAACCCCAATCGGGCCCTGGCACATAATAATTGGTGTCCGAATAATTGGTTCCGCGGCACGAAACGAATAATATCTTCTTGTCCGGGCTCAAGGCGATCGTGTTCGGATTAACATCCGTGTCCGCGAATTTTTTAACTTCGTTTGTCGAGAGATTAAGGGTAAAGATGGCGGCGTTGGCCATATCCGAAATATATAAAACGTTTTTGCTTTCATCCGCCACAAAATGGCGCATTGCTCCTTCGTTCTTGTAAATGATCTCGCCCTTACCGGTGGACAAGTCAATCTTCTGAATCTCACCCTTATCAAACCCCGCGACATATAGATATTTGCCGTCTTCAGTTGTATAAAGCCCACGCGGAGTTTTCACCGTGGGTATGCGGCGAATCAATTTCCCGGCTACGAGATCGATCTCCGAAACATCGTTCCCCGACCAATTGGAGGCGTAAATCTTTTTTCCGTCTTTTGCCAATTCCAAAACTTTCGTCCACGCGCTCTTGGTGTCAAAGACGCGCGTAATTTCTTTTGTCGCGGCGTCGATTTCAAAAACTCGAGCTGTTTCCATCTGACTCACGTATACTTTTTTACCATCAAATGAAAAAACCGCTTCGACTCCCCCGCCATTCTCAAGGTTTATGTCTTTTATCTTTTTCCCGGTAATAGCGCTAAAAACGCTTACACCCCTCGTTTTATTCAAAAGCATTGTCGTCCAGATCTCTTTGCCATCCGGACTGAAAACAGCGCCCTTGGGCGAAGGCACGGATTCGATATTGAACAAATGGCGCACCAATTGCCCTGCCGGATCTTTAATATTAGCATCCACAAAATCAGCGCTTACTGTTTGTTTATTGTCAACTTGATTATTATCCGTTTGTTTTTCTTCGATCGGATTTTTAATTCCGGAGGTATTGTTCGGCACAAAATTAAAATCACCTCGAACAAACAACACCCCGACCACGACCACAGCCGCTACAATCGCCAAGATTATAAAGTATAATTTTTTGTTTTTTGGTTTTTGGTTCACGGATTTGGTATTAAAACACTGCTACATCTGCAATCAGAGGTACATTTTTCTCCTTCCCCGCCGGCACTGTCCATACATATGTATTTTTTTGTTTTTTGAAACCAAGAATCATCGCTTAACTCCGCTTGAATGCAATATTTATCTCCTTTGAAGCTTGTTAACACATTGCCGCTCTTGCTGATAATTTCATCAATAAGAATTTTTCCCTCTCCTGAAGTGGTAAAGTTGCTCAAGCTATTGCCATAACTGCCGTTGGCAATTTTGTAAATCTCTGCCTCTGATCGAAGCATATCCATATCCGCCCGTATTCGGGCGTCTTTAGCGACATTTCCGGCTCCGCTCATTGAATTGACCAATAATAATGGCATACCGACAAACACCCCGATTATTAGAACAACGGCGACAACAATAAAAAATATGAAAATCCCGTTTTTAGTCTCACGCACCGGAGAATTGGATTGGAACTTAATGGTTTTAATATTTTTAAAAACCAGAAATTGATAGATTGACGCGAGAGGAAACGCGATAACATTGAATATTCCCAAAAACAGAATACCAACAAGGCTGATGATGGGATTGAGTTGGTTGAGGTTAGCCAATATAAGACGCATAGCCAGCTGAACAACGATCAAGAATACAATTATAAACGCCGTCCTTCCCAGTACTCCCCACCAAAAACCTCTTACATATTCACGGCTTCTACCCAGAGCCCGCATTCCTTTTTCTTCGCCGCTAATCAATATGTATTGGTAAAAAGATAACCAGACAGCAATTATGATTCCGGGAATAATAAATAAAATAGTCGCTCCGAAGATCAATAAAGAGGCCAGGAGGGTTGTGGCGGCATACGACCAAAAAATTTTAAAAGTTCTTTTATAGGCGCCAATGGCCGAAAGACTATCATCAACTATCGCGCTCATAAAAGCGATTTGCGAACAAATAATTGTAAATAAAAAAATAAAAAATCCTAAAATATACAATCCAAATTCAATAATTCCGTCGTCGTGAAATAAAAAAAGGATTGCCGCTCCGGCAACGAGGACCGCGAACATAAATATAATGGGCGACAAAAAAATTCTCACGAACACCCAAAAACGATTTTTAAGAACTACCAACGCCCGCGACATCAATTCAAATGGGTTATAGAATTTTTCACCTCCCGGTTGGCTGACCGATCCTCCCGTAGAGCTATCAAAAGTACTCGCAAAACCATTATTTACAAAAGCAAAAGAAGATCTTATCTCTTCGTCCGTCCACCCGACCGACAAGAGATCTTTGGCTATTTCTTCATCCGTTTTTCCCGTAGCGCGGGATTTTTCGATAAAATCATTTACTTGGTCATTCGCCATATTATTTGGATATATTTAACTTTCTTATGTTATAAATATTATAACAATATTTTTAAAATAAAACAAAAAATTCGCAAAGAACAAAATGCGGATTGATGTTGACTTTTGGTTTCGCCTGTGTTTGGATGATACTTAAGCAATGCTTTTAAGCTTGCTTAGTTCTTAATATCAAGGAGGATGAGATGCAAAGAAATTATCTACCATCAACACCATGGATATTGCCCGAAGAGCAACTACAGACCGTGAAAAGACTGTGGGATCTCGGGTTAATAAGAGTAAGCAACAAAAGGGATTTGTCCCTAAGAAATGGCGGAAATACTGACATATATATGGGGCTGAGAGACGCACGAAATGATCCCGACGCGATCTACTATGTCTCCGATCTCTTTGCCGAACCGTTAAGCCGGTTGAACATAGACCGCTTCATTGAAATCCCCGACTCAGTATCGTGTTTCGCGGGTCCGATCTCGCTTATGACAGGCCTGCCCTATGTGACCATTCGAGAACAGGCCAAAGAAGGAAGGGTTTCCGACGCAAAAATAATCGGAAATTTAAATCCGGGAGATTGTGTTGTCGGAATCGACGATGTCATTACCGACGGCGCGTCAAAAGAAGCCCTGTATCGGGAATGCAAAAAACGCGGAGCCAACGTTCTCGGACTCATTGTTCTTGTTGATCGACAACAGGGGTGGCAAAAATTCTTCAAGGAACGCGGTATCGAGCTCAAGGTATGGGCGGGAATGACGCTTCACGATGTAAGACGATGCCTGATCGAGCTCGAAATATTGGAACGATGCGATCCAATCGTTGAGAAGAGAAATCCCATAATCATCGCTCTCGACGGAAAGAATTGGGAGGACTTACTGCCGATAATCGACCCTCTGCGACCAACAGGCTGTATATTCAAGGCGAATGACCTGATCTTTGCCAAAGGCTTTGACAATCTTATACCGGATCTGTCGGTCTATGGCAGAGTAATGGTGGATATCAAGAACCACGACACCCCGAACACGATCATTAACACCTGTACCCGCTTACGGAAACATAATCCGTGGGCAGTGACGATTCACGCGTCCGGCGGTCCGGAAATGATCGGGGAGGCGGTTAAAACGCTTAAGGGCACGGACACCAGGGTTCTCGCGGTAACATTACTAACCTCGATTGACCCTGATACGTGCGAGGAAATATATGTTCGCCAGCCGATCGACCAAGTACTCAAGCTCGCCGAAATAGCCGTGAAAGCAGGTGCTGATGGACTGGTGTGCTCTCCGGAAGAAGTACCCTTATTACGAAAGGAGTGTCCGCTCACAATCCTCGTCGTCCCCGGCATAAGATCGCCGGAAAAGACGGTTACGGCTGACGATCAAAAAAGAACCGGCACACCGGAACAAGTGATAGACGATGGAGGCAATTACATTGTGATCGGAAGACAGATCCTCCAAGCGTCCGACCCTGTCGCTGAAGTGAACAGGATCATCACCGCGGAACTGGGTATGTCCGCCGCTTGAAGATCAGGCACATTATCGAGATATGAGAAATTAAATTTTCGAGTATCTCGTTTTTTTATACAAAAGTTTAAATTTTAAAATCAACGTCCCCGGATTGAAGACTGTAAAAATAATCGAAATTTGTTTTTTCTATTTCCTCTTCAATATCTTCAATTGTTTTTCCGTTTAGTGATCGCAAATTCAGAGCCTTCATTCCGTTTACAGTCATCATTCTAATAACTTCTTTTATCGGCAGAACGGACGCGTCAAGGTTTGTACCTTTTTGCAACAAGGCGGCGAACTTTCCCGCCTCCCAGACATCCAATCTGTCGCTACTCGCGGCCCCGTCAGTCCCGATCGCCACAACCACTCCCGCGTCCAATAATTTTTTAACGGGTGCTATCCCCGAGCCGAGCTTAAGATTGCTTAACGGACAATGGACAACTTTGCACTTTCTTTTGGCGATAATCGCGATATCTTCATCGGTCAACCACACGCAATGTACTAAAACCGAGTTCTCGTCCAATACGCCGATCTTTTCCAAATGTCCAATCGGCGTCAACCCTGTCCGAATTAAACAATCGTCAAATTCCTTTTTTGTTTCCGCGATATGCAGTTGATAGATCGCGCCATACTGTTTGGCCAAATCTTTAGCTATGATCAAATTTTTTTCGACAACCATATAGGAAGAATGTGGAGCGACCGATGTTTTAACATAAGCGCAATTTTTGTGTTTTTTCAAAAGCAATTCCGTTCTTTCCAAATCCTTATTATTAAAAAAATCCAAAACTGCCGGCATTTTCATCTCCTCAGCGGCTCTTGCCGCCGCGTCCTCAAAAAAATACATATCCATAAAAGCGGCTATGCCATTTGATCGCATTTCCTCAATCGCTTTCTTTGTCTCATTGTAAACAAATTCGGGATTTACCGTTTTCGCTTCCATTGGCCAGATACAGTCATTCAACCAATTTTCCAATGGCAAATCAGCGCCCATTCCCCGAAAGGCTACCATAGCGGCGTGCGTATGCGCGTTTACCAATGGTAAAGAAAATTTTTGTTTCATAAATAAAGTATACACTATTTTAAAATAAAACAAAAAAGTGAGATCATTGTGATCGTTTTGAAAAACAAAACCGCCGAATAATCGGCGGCTTTTGCTTATTGTTCCGTTGTTTTTTTCTTTCCCAGAAATGCCGTACTCAAAAGTAATAAACCGATCAAGAAAAGAGTGATTATTTTTCCCACGATTTCCATATTCCCCAGATCCACCAAGAGCAGTCTCAAAACAACGAATCCGAGCAATATCTGTCCGTAAACGCGAAAACCCATTCTTTCGTTCCACTTGCCGTAAAAATAAACAACAAGGCCGACAATAGTGTAAACGATAAGGGTTATTGTCGCCGCGACATCCGAAGCGAAAAATATCTTTTGGAGAAACATCCACAACAACACGTAAAAATACCCTGAACCCAAAATGATCCAAACATTATTTACCCATGTGTAATCGAGTTTGCCCGCTTCTTTGATCTTGTTCCAAAAGAACAATCCTGTTCCGAACAACGCCAGCATTAGAATTGTTAAAGAAAACAATTCGTTCGTCACGGCCTCGCTTTGATGTGAATATTTGGAAATACTATTGATCGACAAGATCACCGGGCCGGTCAAAAGAAAGGTAAACTCTTCGGCGACAGCCACATCCTTCATTGTGAAGTGTATGCCCAGGTAAATTATAATACTCTCGATTACGTAGGCGATCAAAAGAGATTCGCCTTTTAATTGCAAATTTGTCGCGGCCGCAAGCATCGCTATCGCGGATACCGCGTATATATAGAAAGGTTCTTTTTTGCCGGTTTGGCGGAACACCAAGAAAGCGCCCAAGGCAAACGCGAGCATCCACACGAGCAAAACCATTAGCTTAAGTTCCTGTTGTTCCGTATTTAGGATCCACAAAAGCAACATCATCACGGTCAACCCGGAGGTAATCATATCGAAATACACATTCTCTCCCTTTGACCTTATAATGCCGACGACACTCGATATCAAAAATATGGCGCCGAAAAGATACATAAACAAAAGTAATCCTTCGTTTGACGTGGAAAGATGAGAAAGACTGTAAAAAAATACCATTAATAAGGAAGCAGTGATCAAACCCTTTTGTTTGGCAATCCCCGCTATCCAAACCGTACCCAAAACAACAATGGTCAAATAAGAGAACAACTCTATGTAATTTGATGTTGGCGAATTGGTCAAGAGTGGAGCGATTCCGGCGAGAACAAGGCTGATCAAAGGAAGATATCTACTCTTGTATTTCACGCCCGCGAGAGCGACAAAAACAACGCTCAAAAACATTATCGCTAGCGCCGAGATCGGCGGATCAAAAAAATTATAATACATTCTCGCCGCGAAAGTGGTGACGAATACAGTCGCGGATCCCAAGACCAAAAATACTTCCCCTTGAACTCGGTATTTTTGAATACGCCACGCGCCGATGGCCAAGAAAACAACACCGGCGATCAGACCCAAACTCACTCGTCCAACCGGACCGATCCAATTATTCATAAAAGCATATGTCGTTAACCAGCCAAATCCGATCAACAACAACAAAGCGCCGAGCTTCATAATCCAATCTTCTTTAAGCCAATCAATAAAATTGGAACCGTCCCCTTCCTCGCTTTCAGATAACGAAGAAACGGGTTCTGAAATTGCGGCCGATCTGTTCGGAACAGGGATTTGAACAGGCTCGCTTCTAACCGCGGTGCCTGGTATTTCTCGCCTTTTCGCCGCGAGTATCCGCTCAATATTTTCCACTTTGCCCTTGACGTTAAACAAAATAATGGCCAGCACCACAACAACTATCCAAATTACAAAATCCATAATTGAATGATATTATTTTTATTTATTTATTAAATTAATGATCAATTGTTGGTTTCCAAAATCGGCATTTCCTGATGATCCGTAAAATCATAACACCCGACCACGCATTTGTTGTTTATACAATTCATTTCGTGGGGGCAATGCGACTGCATCGCGAATTCTCCCGGCACCACGCCGCAATCAGCGATCTTTTGGCAGGAGGTTTCGAAAGTTTTATCAATATTAAACTTTACTTTCGCGTTGAAATATTCTTGAGCCCTTTCCACTAGTATCATATTTAGATCAATTGTAGTTTGTTTTTGTAAAATCTCCGGAGGAAACACGGCCGCCAGATCTTTTCCGTAAGCACTGCCGCTTCCGGGTAGCCAAAGCGTAAAACCCGTTTCTTCCCGAGTGATCCGAGCGTGCGTCCCTGTACCCGTGGCGAGAACTATGTTTGGGGCAATGGTCTTGGTTTCGCAATCTCCGCACTGCTTATTCAAAAAGCATTCGTTCAAAGTTTCCGAATTCGGACAGACGATCTCTTTGTCGGAAAGATAAAATTCTTTACAAAGGAGCTTTATATAAATTTGATTGTCTTTCTCTCCCAAAACCTCGTAAGCGCAAAAATTCTTGCTGTCGCGGGTCGCGTCCGCGGAGCTATAATCCATTTCTTTTTCAAGAAAGGCCGTGATATCGCAATCCAAATTATATTTTTGAAGAGCGCACCCCGGTTCTTCGTTTTCTATCACGGGTTGCTGATCTAATCTGCTTTTGTTCAATAAAAAATAACCGACTCCGCCGGCTATTGCCAAAACCAAAACAACGATTCCAATTACCGAAACAGTACTGATCCCTTTTTGTCTTTGTCGCATATTTATGTGTTTTATATTATTAAATTATTATACCACTTTCTCTATAAGATGAAAATCATTATGGCGATGAAATTAGTGGCTATATGGATTTCGCGTTGCGAAGCATCTTGATTGACAAACGAGCGAATAAACGGTAAACCGATGGTGGCAAACATATTGTGCCATAATCGCACTATTGAAAACCAGGTGAAGAAGGATGAAGAAAGCTTACGTTCTGATTGTTCTTCTCTGTCTGTTCTGCCTATTCTCGGCAGCAACGGCAGTTAAGATTGATTCCAAGGTTGAGAATCAAGTATCGTCGCATGGAAATCACGTAATTGATGCTGCAAATCTCGCCAATCAGGTAAAAGAAAAGATTAACGAACAACTGATCAGGGCAGCCGCCCGTATCCGAGTGATTAAACCAATCGACAGTCCTAATCGGCCGGACTACTATCTTGTAGGCAAGATTAATCCGCAGAAGTATATCGACAAAACTTTTTCGGAAAAAGGAACTAACTGGTTTGCTTTTTCCGAAAACGAAAAAAAATGGCGGATTGATTGGGACGCCGAAAGAAAACCCTTGAAATACATCGGCATCCATACTGTGGAAAATATGCCCTTGAGCGAAATGAACGCCAAGTATAAAGCCAGTCTCTACGATGCCCGCTACCGATCAAACGATACTGATCCATATGTTAAGGGACTCACACCTCACTCCGGACACCTAATGTGGTTTGGTGAGAGTTTCATACCATTTCACTGGCTTATTTATTCTGACGGACACTTTGTTCTTGGAGTGAATCCGGCTTTGATATGGACTCCCGGCGGATTCGCGGCTTACGCGATTTCATGGGCTCTCGGCAATTGGGGAAACAACTGCGAAGCTTTTTCAATGGCCTTTGTGTATGAAGCCGGGCAAACCGAACCAACGGAAAAACAGATCCGCACGGCGAACATCATCATCGACGAAGTGAGACGACTGGTGCCTGATGTGATAGTAGCTCCCCACTACCAATTCAACTCCCAAACAAACTGTCCGGGTTTCGAATTTGAGCAGTGGAGTCAAAAACTTCATTAATTTTTTACCGCAAATCAATCCGTTTTTTAAAAAAGCGGTATTTTTTTGCTCATTGCGCATTTACTTTTTAAAAAACAACCCATATAATATAAATAATAAATAACTCTCTTAAAATAAATCATATGGCTAAACCAACAAAATACGCGACGATCATTTGTATAGTTTTAACTTTATTGGCAATTGCCGGCGTCATAATGGCTTTTTTAAAAAACAACCCCCTGATCTTGGTGGGATTTTTATTGCCAGCGGTAATCTACGAAGCTTACCGGACAGAAGGCAAGTCAACCAAATGGTCGTCCTGGGCCTTGCTCGCGATTTTTGTCTTGGAAATTATTTTAATCGCTTTTAAAATAAATTTTGACTTGGCCTCATTTTTGGAAAAGACTCAAACAACCGTCGCCGGATATACGGTACCACTGGGCGACGTTAAGATCGTCGGACCGACCATTGTCGCCATATTATCGGTCGTGCTTTTTATAAAAACTCGAGGCGTCTATACAAAATGGCTGGCCGTGATTATTTTTCTCGGTTCTTTTTCTCTTATTTATCTCCTGAATCCCGATGTTTTCCAAATCCTTTTAAAATTCGGCGTGGAACAGGGACTGCAACAAATAAAATAAATTTCTTCTAAATTAAAACCGTCCGCCATCCGCCAACTGGCGGAGACGGACGATTTTTTTACGCGCAACCCTGCGCCTAAATGGAATAGATATGCAAAAATCTCTTCCATTCTTCAATGCATTTCTCCGCGAGATCGATAACATCAATCAATGTTCCGAATTCCTGGACGTCGATACCGAAGCGATCCTCTCCTCTGAAGGGATCGTAATATTTGATAATGGGTGTCGCGGTGCCGGAAGATTTGTTTTTGGTAAAATGATTTTGCGGATCATATTTATCGATTTCTCTGTGTTTTTGCTTGTTGGCCATATCCCGGCAAAGAGATAGCCACGCGCTCTTGGAAATGAAAATATCTATATCCACACGCCCATAGCGGCTCTGGATCAGCCAATCCCGAAGATGATAACATTGTATGAAAAAAGAAGTGAAGGCGTCTATCGCGTTCTCAAAATTATCGTCCGTGGCAACGGAAAACCGCATAATGTCTTCTTTTAGGCGCACGATCCTGTCCAATTGTTCCCGATAAGGCAATACATTTTTCATATAGAATCAAAGTTAGCAAATCCCGACAGCAAAGTCAATCATTGAATCAGATTGATTTTTTGAGAGCAATGGCGTCATTAATAAAATTATTTAATTCAAAGATCATACTCCGATTAAGGAATAATACGCGTAAATATATTTATTTATCAAAACAATAAAAATGCCAAAAATTACAATGCTGATCAATAAATCTTTCAGGGTCGCCTTAAGTACGGAACCGTTATTGATTTGCTTATTCATAGAAGACATAACGAGCCAGATGGCAAAAAAATCACCAGCGATAAATACTCCGAATATCGCGGTGAAAAATTTTTCTTCCGATATCCTCATTAAAAGCAAATACGAAAAATAAAGAGCGCATAGGGAAAATAAAAGTATGAAAAGAAAGATATACTTTGTTTTTATCAAACTCTTTGTTTTTCCTCCGCTTGGGTTAATTTGATCGTTCATATTTTATTTTTTTATGATCTTAAAATAATTAAAACTAGCCTATTCGTGATTTAAGCAGATCGAAAAAGATCCTACCAAATGTAGGAAAATGTATGATAAACAATAGCACGATTACGATTAAAACGATAAATGTTCCCGCGTTTTTGGTATAGGTTTCTTTTTTAAAAAAACTTCTGAAGGAAAAATTCCTTAAAAGAAAAGACAAAGCGAATAAAAAAATCGCGACATATATTGAGGCCGCGACAAATACCAAAAGTAGCAACACCCCCAATCCCTCGAAACCGGTGCTTGTGTCCGGCACGCTATTATTTTGTGAGGTTGCGAATAGCGCGAAAAGGAAAAGAATTGTCCCCAGAGTAAAAAGGATCAGCGACGGCAATCTTTTGGGAATAAAACCAAGCCAAAAATTATTGTCTTTCTCGGTTATCTTCTTTTGCTCGTTGAAAATAACTTGCTTGATCTTTTCCTCTCCCACGCCATCCGATAAAAGATTTTTGATTATTTCGTCTTTTTTAACGCCAAAATCAAGGCTTTGTTTTACATAATTATTTATTTCTTCATCAGTCATACTAAATTATTTTATTATCTTTCAAATATTATACCAAGATTATCGCGAAACAAAAAGCCGGATTTGCGGCAACTTGCCCTGTTTTTAGATTGGTTCCGCCCGCACTGCTTTAGGGCTTAAAAATCCGCTTAATATTTTCTCCGTCGCTTTTTTCAACAGCCATCCGAGAAAAACAAATAAGATCAGATAAAAAATCATTGCGAGCCAAGCGGGTAAAATTTTAAAGAAAATATCATATCGGTATAATATCGGCCAATGCAACAAATATATTTCGTAAGAATAAAGTCCGAATAAATTAAACAGCCTTATTCTCACGTTTTTCATCAAAAACAAAAAAACAAATGATAGCGCGGTAATAATACTGATAAGCTGTCTTATGTTCGCGCTTTTTCCGACACCGGAATAATAGGAAGTATAAGCGATAGCGAGCAACAAAAACAATACCAGCGCGCAATATCCTATGGTTTTAATAATTCTGAATCTATACTCATTATTGATCTTAAAAAAGGCTCGGGTAAATATCTTTTGCAATCCGTGGCCCTCGCGAAACAGATCCCCCAATAAAGCGCCTATGGGGAATGCCCACCAATGCATCGCGTAAAAACTTTGCACTTCGGCGATGGGACCGAACTTTAAGGCGAGCATCAAATAACTCAGCAAAAAAATTATAATTGCCGAAACCCACGGCCGCTTTTTAATCAATACCAAGGGGAAAATAAGGTAATAGAACAATATGAGTGTAAGGTACCACAACGGCGAATCAATATCCGCGTACAAATCCGCCGTGGGGAAAAATCCCAAAAAAGAAGAAACAATATAGCTTGCGGGATACGCCTTGTTCAAAACAAAAAAATCCAACAAAAAAAGTGATCCGAGTACCAACCAAAGCGGTACCAAAAGCTTCGTAAGGCGAGTCTTGTAAAATTCCCAAACGGTGCGCGAATTTTTGAGCGCGCTCACGACCAAGCCGTAGCCCGATAAAAACAAGAACAGATCGACTCCGACGCCCGATATGGTGGACATTGGAAATAGAAAGAGATTACCGCTGATCAAAAAATATCCGATATGGCCGAAAACAACCAGTAAGATCGCCACTCCCTTGAGCTCGTTTGTGGTGGAAACAGGAAAAAATCTTTCCGGATTTTTCTTGCGTGAAGAAAACAAGATCGCGATGATAAAGATCGCGATAAAGATATATGTCGCTTGAACGGGATTAATGATTGATATTGTCATACATTATTTCGGCAAAGA
>Ga0265297_10002449_pt1 | contig 37748 bp, 42 predicted proteins | sample Munlanlwell13791_FD_192502 | JGI IMG/M metagenome (GOLD analysis project Ga0265297, IMG submission 192502) | Leachate microbial communities from a municipal landfill in Southern Ontario, Canada - Leachate well 137-91 | ecosystem: Engineered > Solid waste > Landfill > Unclassified | place...
GAAGAATTAAATCTTTACGAAAAAGATAAATCAGATATAGAAACTTTTCTAAAATCTGGTATTGTAGAAACTATAGAAAGTTTATCAAAAAATTATAAAACAGTATCAAAACTCATTCAGCAAGAAACAGCTTTAAGTCAAGATATAGAAAAGATAAGAAGAATAATTTATAATATAAGAGAAACTGAAAAACAAAAAATACCAGAAGATAAATTAATTAAATTAAGAAAAAAATTAAAAGAATCAAATGAATTATTTATTAGACTTGCTGATATAAATAATAAAATTAAAAATGTTGAAAACATTATATTTAACATGACATCGACTATTCAACAATTAGAACAATACAATATAGACATAGAATCTATAAGAAAAGAATTACAATCTGTAAAGAAACAATTAACTAATTGTCCTTATTGTAGCTCGGTATTAACTGATAAAACAAAAAAAATTCTTTTAAGAGATATATAATTCTATGCTAAGATTTAAACCAAATAGTTTAATAGAATATCACTCTATTAAAAAAAGAGTATCATACAAACAATTGCATTGTAATATACAAACAAGTCTTTTTGAACAATCAATTCAAAGAATAGATCATCGAAGATATCTTATTGGGGACTTTTTTGAGTTTTTAACTATTATAATATTTGGTGGGAAAAGAAATGCTTGGAATGAAAATGATGAAACTCATCCAGACGTAGTAAATAATTTTAAAATTTATGAGTCTAAAAGTATAGCTTGGAATTCTGAATTAAAAATTACTCAGTATCAAGTTGATAAATATAATAATGAATTCAAAAATGTTTATTATGTTGTTTACAAATATATGATTGATAATCCAATGAAAATTATTGGAGGATTGAGTATAGATAAATATTTTAAGTACTTAAGCAAAAACGTTGGATTTTGTATAGTATTTCCTCTGAAACTAATAAATTTACTACTTGAATCAACTAACGGAAAATATCAAAGCTATTATAATTATCCAGAACCAACTATTCGTATTAGTTCTACTTTCTTAAAATTATTACTTATAAGTCCTGAGCCAACTTTACAAGAAGGATTTTGGATTAAAACAAGTAATTTCAGATTCAGAAAGAGATTTTTGCCAGATAATATATATTTAAATGAAAATAAAATAAATCCATTTCCTATTCTTTTAATAGAAGAACGATACAATAAGAAAGGAGCTATTAAATGAAAAATGATAATCACAAAGACAAATGGTATTTCTTTTCTGGTGTATTGACTTTAACACCTAATCAGTCTAATTTAGCAACACCAGATGGAAAGCAATTACTACCTCAGACACAAATAATAAATGGGGTAACTCATGCAGATGAAGATGATTTATTCGATCCAACAAAAGTTCTCGATGATATAAAAGTAACAACTTCAATTCCTTGTACTATACATTTTCTTGTACAAAACTTCTTTGTAATATCACGTTTTCAAGCAGAAAAGATAAGAAATAAAAATACTAATAAAGAAAAAGAGATACTACCCACAATCCCAAAGAGATTCTAATGAATAAAATATTATTAATATCTGATTTACATTTAAGACATGATACACCACAAGGAAGAATAGATAATTTTAAAGAAACTATGTTTAGGAAATTATCATTCATACTTGAAACTGCTATGGATGAAAATGTAGATTTAATATTGCAAGCAGGTGATTTTTTTAATAAGCCTGATCCACCCATATCTTTGTTAAATGAATTAATAGCAACATTTAAAGAATATGATGTTTCAATAACAGCAACTTATGGTCAGCATGATATGTATATGCGCTCGGATGATATTTATAAAACAGCAATGGGTTTATTTAAACAAATAGGATTAGTAGAATTAGGTACTATTGAATATGAAAATGCAGTTATAACAACAGTAAGTTTTAATACAATGATTCCAAACCCAATAAGAAAGAAAAATAAATTGCATATATTAGTTATTCATGCTATGATAGGAAATAAACCTTTATATCCGGGACATGAATTAACCGATGCAGGACAGTTCTTAAAAAATAATGAATATGATATAATACTCTGTGGTGACTATCATTATCCTTTTCATATACAACGTGAAGGAAGACATATATTAAATACTGGTTGTATGCTTCGTATGTCCCGTGATGAAAGAGACATGAATAGAATACCACATTTTTATATTCTTGATATAGAAAGTAAAAAATTAACTAAATATGATATTCCTTGTGAATCCACAGAAATAGTATTTTCAAAATTAAAAGAAAAACAAAAGACTGAATTTATAATGAGTGAAGGTGAATTAATAAGATTTATTAGACAGCTAAAACAGCGAAGTAAATCAGGAATAAGTTACCTACAAGTTTTAGATGAATATTATAAAAAGAATAATATTAATAAAGAAATACAAACTTTAATCTCGGAGGTATTATTATGAAAAATCTTAAATTTAATTTTGGTGAAAATGTAATTGTTAAAGCACATTTAATTAAAACTACAAGAATAGAAGTAGCAGAAGAAAGAAATAAAACTATAATACATCATAGACTCATGAAAAGAATTGAATTTAAAAATAATGTTCAAGGTATAATAATAGGATTAAAAAGATTCTATCTCGGGGAAATAAAAAATCAATCTTATTATTGTAAAGATTATTTAGAGATATCTGGAAGTGAATTATTATATGAAGTAAAAACAGGATGGTTAAATAAAGTAATTTATGTGCATGAACAAGACATCATACGAGGATCACAAATATATCCAAAATTAAATTTTCCAATATTATATAAATATTATCCTTGTATTATGTCAGAAAAATATAGAAAAGAATTATCAGATATTATGAAAACAGTTCCAAGAGATTCAAAAGGAAGATGGATAAAGGAGAAATAAAATGACTATTAATGAGGCTGGTATATGTTTAAACTGTAAAATGAAATTAAATATAACTAATTATGAAAAGGAGAACAATAATGAATAAAAGAAAGCCTGTAGTGTCTTATTTAGATTCTGACATAATAGATAAATTAAGATTCCTCAGTTACATAAAGAATGTAGGTATAGCACAATTACTACGTGAAGCAGTAGATTTATATCTATCTCAAGAAGAGAACTTTATACCGGAGAAAAAATAATGAACAAATTAGTTTCCCGCTATAACAAATTAAGTCAAGATATAAAAGATTTAAATGAAGCATCATCCCGATATGAGGGTAAACTTGAATCCTTTAAAGAAAGTTTAAAACAAGCTGGATTTGAAACTACTAAAGAAGCAGAAGATTGGCTTGAAAAAACAGAAAAAGAGAAAGCAGATATTGATTTTAAAGTAAATAATTTACTTAATATTATGGAAGAAATTATTGAGGAATTAGACGGGAGATAGTTATGAATGAATCAGAATATTGGAATATGATAGCTGAACAAAAATATTATAAATCTGTGAGCGATGAAATGTTAGATAATATATTTAATTTATTAAATCTAAATACATTATCTACTAAAATAAAATTTGTAGAAGTTGGTTGTGGTACAGGTGAAATAGGAAAAAAGTTATCAAAACAAAAAATATATGTAACAGGAATAGATATATCAGAAGCTATGATTAAACGTAATAAACAATCTACAAATAAATTTTATGAATGTTACCAAGCTGATGTTGAAAATTTCATAGCAGATAATTACTATGATGGTATTTTATGTATATGGTTTTTACATCATATTAAAAATATAGAAAGATGTGTATTTAATTTTTCTAAATGGCTTAAATCTGGAGGAAAAGTTTATGTTGTTGAACCAAATGGCAATAATATTATAAATTATATTTTCAAAAAGATAAAAAATATTTTATGCTTAATATGTCCTGAATTGATATATAAATATAAATTAGCAAGTCCTAATGAAGTTATGAATTATAGTAAAAATTATTATATTAATACATTTTTAAAATACAATTTCAAATTAGTTAAACATGGGGGATTTAATATATGGAATAGTCCAAATTTAAAAATGAATATATTATCAATAATTGGATTTATAAGATATATTTTATCATATTTTACAAAACAATCAGATAATTTTTATTTTATATTTGAGAAAACTACAAATGGAATAAATTATGACAAGCAAAACTGAAAAACTAATAAGAATAAAGAAATTTATTGATATCAAGTCACATGATATAAATGAAGCAAATGAAGCTCTTCAATATATTTCACAAAAAATTGAAGAAACTTCGTTAAAACTTGAAACTACTAATAAATCCATTGTAATTTTAACAGATGTTTTATCAATAACACAAGAAGAAATCATAAAATATATAGAAACAGTAGTTACATCTGCTCTTCAATATATTTATGGTGATGAATATACTTTTCATGCTGAATATCAACTTAAAAGAAATCAACCGGAAGTTGAACTATTTGTGACAAAAGGGGATATTCAATATGATTGGAAAAGTAGTTGTGGAGTAGGGGTTTTAAATATTTGTAGTTTTGCTTTACGATGTGTTTGCTGGTCACTCATCGAACCAAGAACAGAACCAATTTTAATTGTAGATGAACCTTTTAGTTCTATATCAGGAATAGAACAATTAGAAAAAGCAGAGTATATGGTAAGCAAATTACATGAAATGCTTGGTATTCAAATAATAATCATCTCTGGTAAACCCCCAGTTACAAATTATGCGGAAAAGATATTTTATACCAAAATAGAAAATGGAAATACAATGGTTACTAATGAAAGATAAATTGAATGAAAAAAAGTTATAGATATAACAAAATTAGAAGATTCAAAAATAAAAATTATAAACCGTGTACAAGAAAAGTATCGAATGAAGAACTTGGGGAACGTTTTAAATTTAAAGGTAGATTTGAAAAAAGACGTAATATCTATCTTAAAACAAAAAGAACGGGAAAGAGAATATTAGAATTACAAAAATTATCCAATGATATTGATTTTGCCATTGATTTATTAAGACAACTTGAAAGAAGAACAAAGATACCTTCACTTATCTCTATTAATTTAAGAAATCTTCAAATGATGTTATTCTATCTAAATAATAGATATTCTTTTAATAGTGATTTTGAAATATTCCGCGCAATGGGAGATTATTTCTGTCTCGATTGGCAAGTTTGTCAACAAGTTGTTTTACATAAAAGAATAGAAACTGAATGGTTCTTACTTGAAACTGAAGGAAATAAAGAATCTATATAAGAATATTTTTATAGATAAAATAAAACCCCATCATTTCTGATGGGGTTTCGCCTGTAGGAATGGATTACAAGCTATGATGTGGGAAAGGGTAAAAGACCACATCATTTTAGGCATTTTTTATTTTTCTTGATGCTAAAGCAGCTTGAACCGACGGATAAATCTCTGTGGCTTCCTTAATAATTGAAGCCATCTCATTTTTCGTAATTTCTTTTCCGCCGTTACTTGTCGAACGTGTTGCCATATAAATCTGATAGAGACAATCACCAAGCTCTTTAGCTACTTGCCCCCATAATTTATATGAAACGCCGAACATTCCAAGAGCCCCCAAAATACCACCTATAATCAGTGACAAGGCTTCAGTCTGAACATATCCAGTTATTGTGCCTAAAATACCTGCGGATGCCGCTGTAACACTTACAATCAGCATTAGGATTGAAAATAATAATACTTTCTTCATAACAATGCCCCTCCAAGTAAGAGTGTAACCCCAACCACTATTTTAATGGCATGTAATATATATATAATATTACCGGAGTATATTTTATGCCATAACAAAAAATAAATATGCTCATACGGCTCATCGTGGTGATAATAGATGGGTTTACCCCCCCGCGCTTGAGCGTATCCGACTTCAGCAAGTTCCCAAACCAAAAAGAAAATACCGGGAATTAATTTCGACACAACTATTATTCCTGTAAAAATTATCGTGCTAAACAAACAAGAACCAAGCAGAATGAAAAATATATTACGTCCTGATGAGATAGCGTGATACCAACCAAACCAATTATGTCCCCGGACACCTGGATAAGCATAATTGTGCATGATGTCATAGTCCTGCGTCATTATCATGCCCTCGTGGATACCATGAGAATATGCTGCAATAAAGCAGATAATAACAAAAAAAATAGTCATACCATTACTCCAAAAATTGAAGTTGCCTCAGCCATGCTATGGTCGTGATTCGTTGCATCTCTCCACCATAACGCTATATGATTCCAGCCTTGTCTTGAATCTAAATGTAAACCAGGAGCATTCCAAAAAGGATACACACCAATTCCACCCCAGGGGTATTTTTTAGCGAAGCGATACTGTTCCCATACATCAATATCCCCCGGTTCCGTTATAAAAAATACAACATCAATAGCACGCCCAAGAGAATGTTGTCCTGTTACACTTTTTGGACGATATGAACTATTTATTCTATGTGACCAGAGATTATGGCGTTCTGCATCTCTGCATAAAGTGTTGAATAAATCGAGTGTATCAGATGTCATATTATCAATACATGGTTCCCCTTGATAAATAAGTTGGTCAAGTCTAATATGAGGATACAAGTTCACCATTTCAAAGGGTGTACGTATGTTTTTTGACATTTTTAAAACCCCTTTTTTAAATATATTGAATCTCTTAAACATGTTAGAAAACATTATTATCTTGCTCTTTCATTTAAAATAACATCAATTCTTCCATGCACACCAGCGATAGCCTTCATCAATTCATTATGTGTTGCATCAAATTTATCTTCTGGAATATGAATAGTACCATCCATATAATGTTCCATAAATTCTCTGTTGAGTCTTGCAATATTACCATTCTGATATTTTACAGCTTCATTAAGTTCCACAATTATATCCGAGTTTTTCTGGACATTTTCATAAATACTAATAATACGTTTTCTGGTATTCTCTCTTTCTGCTGCATCCCTCAAATTTATTCCCTTGCGCCATCGGTAAATATGTGGGATAAGACGAACAGAAACAAATACAAGAATAAACAAAATAATATAAACTATCGGATTATCCTTTACAAATTCATTTAATTCAAGCCATTTAAATAAAAGAATATCCATTGTAGCTCCTTTTATTGATTGGTGTTTTTTGCTTTAGCCCGCAATGCTACAATTTGACCAGCACTAATTCCAAGAGTATCACCATTAGAACTTCCTAATTGACTGTAAGTATACCATACTGGATTAACACCTAATGAACATATCCCAGTTACTGAATATACATACTTACCAGATATAGAATCATTAACACAAAATTTAGTATATGAAGGATTTCCATTTACATTAAGAACAAATTTAACATTAGAGTTATCAATTTTAGTAAGAGTCATAGAACCGGGTGTATTAGCTAAAGTCCAATTTGAATCAGGATTAGAAGCATATTCATCAAAAATACCACCAATGACTTGTACTCTTAAGACATATGAAGTATTTACATCTAAACCTGTCAATACTTTATAAGTTGAATCAGCATCAGCAGAATCTAAATAAGCACCTGTAAGATAATCAATAATTCTATAACCCATTTCATCATCCGCATTATCATCCCATGTTGCTATCAAAGAAGTTGTTGCAAGGGTTGTAAGTACAAAGTTCGTAGGTGTCCCAGTTGTATAAGTAAATGAAATATATGGTTCTTTACCAGAAGTACTTGATGGTTCAAAACCAATAAGTTCAGCAGTATTAGCTACTCCGGCAGGTGTAGAATTAGCATAATCTTCGTACGAAATTAAAGCAATAGCAAGAGTATCAGGAGCATTTTCAAGCGAATCTAAACCCGCGGCATTAAATATAAACTTATTCCATGTTGCACTATATCCAGATGAATCTAAACTATCCGCTATTGTAACACCATCATGCCGTGCCGCTGCTTGTCTTCCATTAAATTGGTCAAAATCAGCTTCCTCAAGAGTTGGACGATAAGCATTAGCCCCAAACAAATAAGTTTTAAAATCTGTTGTCGATTGATTTGAATATCCATAAACAAAAAGGGTACAAGCAGTTGCAGCTTTCATAACACTAGGGGTTGGAAATTGTAACCATGAACGATATACACCGTAACCACTTGCTGAGCTATCCTGCCCGACCCAATTTGGACTGAGATATGTTCCAGATGTTGCATCTCTTGCTGTGGCATACGTTGCATTTTGACTAACTAAAGCACCATCTTCAACTGCAATATGAGAAGTGAATGCAGAGGACATAGTCAATGAACTCCACAAATATGTGGTTTCAACCTCATCCCCGTTTTTAGCCACAACCCCGAAACGATATATTTCCCCACACAAAAGACCAGAAATAGTTATTGCTTCCCATTGTGCCTCGGTTCTCCATACCTTCGTTCCACTTTTTGTTCCAGTAGCAGATACCCATACGTGTCTAAGTGAGTCCCTAATTGCATATTGAGTAGTGGCAGGATTTGAGTTCCCATTAAATGAAGGGGTGACATGAAATAATGATGTCTCGGTAAATGCCCAAGTTGTAGGCGGATTGGCGAGAGTGTAGAGTGAATCAGCATCGGAGTCCGCTTTTGTACCCGATGAATCCGCCCGGACAAACCATGTATAAATCGTGTTGGGGGTCAAGCCTGTTTTGGTTACTGTTTCAGCGGATCCGCTTGCGGCATACACGACCCCGGTATGTTCAGGGTCATTCATTATCAACAGGGAATCATAGTTTGCATTTTCATTTGTCCAGTCAGCCTGAATGGATGTTGACGAAAGCGCCGTCATGGCGAAAGAAGATGGAGCTGGAAATTTATAGACATAGAGCTCGCCGGTAACCTCCGCCGTATTGACGCTATCACCGTTCCGTGCCATAACACCATAGCGCACGGTTCCGGTCACACCGGGGTCTGTTATCGTCACCGCATCCCATGTCGCATAGGTAGCCCAGGCGATAGTAGCCCCGAGCGTCCCATCAGTCTGCACCCATTCCTGATTAGTCGAATCCCTGACAGCGTATTCGGTGCTTGCCGGATTGCTGTTGGCGCCAAATCCGACATCGACCGTTCCATCTACACCCACATTCGTAAAATTCCATGCGTTAGGTGTATTGGCAAGGGTATAAGTCACAACAGAATCCGAGGGAGCCGACCAGCCTGCAGCATTGAAAGATCGGACTTCCAGCCCATGTCGGGTATTAATTCCCAATCCCTCAACAGTTCCGGTTTCTGCTTCGGCATCATACGTTCCCACCGTGACCGTATCCCCACCAGCATTCTTTATCTTGAAACCAAGTTCGTTGTCAGAATTATCAGTCCATGAATAGGAGAGAGTTGTTGTTGTTGCACCGGTGTTTGCAAAATCAGTAGGTGGACTGACTGGAGGTGTAAATGTTATGGATAAATAAGGTTCTTTGCCGGAAGTAACGGAAGAATCAAAATATATATATTCATTATCCACAGGTACTGATGCATCATAATCTTCTTTAGAAATTAAAGCAAGTTTCAGCGTAGTTGTCTTGGCAGCGAGAATAGCAGCACGCCCGGCGGCATTAAAAGTTATCTCATTCCACGTGGCTGAATATGAGGATGAGTTCCAATCATTGTTTAAAACCGTTCCGTTGTATGCCCCGCTTGCTTGCCATCCGTCGAATTGGTCATAGTCCTGAACTACAAGTGGAGTACTGTATGAAGAAGCAAGAATATAAATAATAAAATCTGTTATTGAACTATCATTATTTCCTTCTCCAAAAAAGGAGGCGGCGGATACTGAAACCATGTCCGGTATGGCAAATGATACAAAACTTCTTCGAAAACCAAAATATGTTCCATTTGAATACAGCCCTATACGTAATTCACCACCATCAGTACTGTCGCCTGTAATTGCGTTTCTTGCCGTAGCATAATCCGTATCATGATAACACTGTATATATCCATCATTCGTTGCCACCACACTCGTCGGGTCAATCGTAACCGGAAAAACAGCATCCTCCGGCAAATCAATAGTGTAGGTTAGGGTATCACCAGAAAGCGCTGATATTACTAACACCGGCGCATATTTCGCATCCCAAGCAGTCGGGGCAGGAGAGAGGAAAAGCAGTGTACCCGCGCTGTCGGAAAATGAAATACTTCCATCGTCCCGTCGCTGCTTGACCGTATTCGATGACATGAGCCATTTCAGGTCTTGAACGCTCTTGATGTCCTTGAACGTGTATGTTTGCTTGACTCCGACCGTGCTGAACTCTGTCGTTGCATGCACATCAGCAGTATCAAATAGCGCAGTGTATGAGACTGAGTAATCACCCTTATAAAATGTATAGTCATGTGGCTTTCCATTCATCCATGTTGAACGATAGACCCCGGCATCGACGTACTTATCAAACTTCCGCAGCGGATTGAGTTTTGCAAGTTCTGAAATTTCCCTCACAGTCAAATCAATAGGCTTGTACGTAGAATCTGATCCATCGAGATAGTTTACCGGTGCAGTGTAAATCTTTGCGGCGAATCTGCCCTTATCAAGTTTCGTTATCCGTGCCGTCGCGCTGCGCATTGACATAATCTCATCGCCGAACTTCGCGCTCCTGACCTCCGTTGCGATGACCGAGTCCTTCTGTGCCTTCGTCATGTTTGCCAGACTGACAGGTGATACCAGCTCATCGCCCTGCAAGAGAAGCAAACCAGCCATCACTGTCCCGACAGCTCCCGCTGATAACCATGCTGTCCATTGTTTTCCGGTCATATTATAAAATCCTTTCTAAATGCAAAATAATGATAAAAATAAAAATTAAAAAAATATCAGTACTAATAAATAACCATAAAGGTATTTTATCAATAATTCTCATAATTAACCCCTGTCTCTTATCTCACCAATTTCAAGAATTATTTTATATGGTCTATCATTATCTGAGGTTAATGCATCTGCTGCTGGTACTGTAAATTTTACTTTATTTGTACCATCTATATATTGACCCGAAACTCCTCCTATATCAACTGCTGTATATCCAGCTCCAGCTTGCTGGTAACTCCATCCAGATACATTAACTGAACTATCAAATGTAGCAACCACAACACCATCATAATCTGATATAGTAAGTCTAAAGAACGCTGTTGTTCCACCTCTTAAAGGTTTCATTACAGCAGTCCATTCAGGTGTTGTATCTTTATCAAATGTATAACCATCAAGATTGATAAGAGTAGATTGTTCAGGCAAATTGTTAACAGAAAATGCGTCGCTAATTCTTGGTTCCCCATCATCCCCTACTAAAGCAGTAGCATCATTAGGAGTCAAACGAATATAAACAATCGTATCGTATTCTGATTTGCCGGAATCTGTATAAGAATCCCAATAAATAGTTTGTTCAACTCCAGTAGGGGCTGAAAGTAATGAACGTGGGTTTGAACCTCTTGATTCATCACTTGTAATAGTTTGTGAAGCAGTTTTATTACTATTAAATCCAAAAGTGTAACCAGCATCAGAGTTCCAATAATCAAGAGCTATTGTATGTCCTTCACCGGCATCTATAGTATATTTATATGTTGTGGAACTAAAAGTAACTGAAAATGTTATAGTACCTGTTCCTGTTAAAGTAGTATTTGCATTCATAGCAGTTTCAAGAGCGGTTGCTAAATCATCTGCTGTATCATAGTTACCGTCTGGTACATCAATATTAGCTGAACCCTGATCACTTGTAAATGCCATTACATCGTTATCTGATGATATTGTAAAAAAATGTGTTCCAGTTGAATAATTAGTAGCATCTTCTGAAAACTCTATTAAAACACTACTATCAGGAGTTACACCATCACCATAATTATTAACTAATTTAAATGTTAAAGATATTGCACCATATCCACCAGCACAATAAATAGTATAGTCTTCATCATCAACTGTAACACCATCAATCTCTATTTTAGTATTTCCAGTAGGAACTTCTCTATCCAAAATTTTAGTAGCGGTTCCCCAATCAACATAAATATTTACATACATATCATCTGAATTGCTACAAAAAGCTGATTCATACAATATATTTTTTGCTTTTATTTTATAAGTATAAGCAGTATAAGCAGACAATCCATATACTGAAACTCTACCAGCCTGACCGCCCCCGTTCCAATTCTCAAACGTCTGCCATACTTCAGAAACACTTGTACTACCTTCTGAATCTATATAAGCATCCTGTGTATTATCATAAATTGCATATTCAACAGAAGAAATATTACTATTCTCATCAAAATCAAAAGTTATTGTATCATTAGGCTCTGTAGGTGAATCTGAAACTATAGTTTGAGAAGCAGAAGCATCAGCAGTAAGCCCAAAAGTAGTCCCTGCGTCGCTTCCAGAATTTGTATATGCAATGGTATATCCAGTACCAGCGTCTATAGTAAATTTATATGTAGAAGTATTATAAGCAACCGAAAATGTTATTGTACCCGTACCTGTTAAGGTATTATCTGCATTCATAGCATCTTCTAAAGCTTGTGCCAAATCTGAACCACTATAAAATCCATCAGGTACATCTATGCTTACAGGACCTCCTTCACTACTTGTTAGAACAAGAACATCATTTGAACTTGATATTCTAAACTGTTCATTCGTTACATACGTAGGAACCCCAGGAACATTCGGGGTTGAACCTTCATAAGCCCCGGAACCATAACCAGTTTCTGTAGGTGTTATGGCAGCCATTAATAAGTCTCCGATTCAATAACTTCTAATTTTATTTTAGCCTCGCTTAATTCTGGTTCAATACCAATAATTTTCCATTTCTTACAATTCATTGTTGCTGTGCCAAATTGATATTCAATATCGAAAAAGCGAAGATTTACAAAATCCCCAATTTCAAATGCTAAACCATTCAGTCCTGTTATTAATGATACTTTCCATCGTCTTTTTGTGTACCATTCAATAAAATATTGTAACAATTTTGCTGCTGTAGCATCATCACGTATTGCCCAAGCCTCAAATTCAAGAGTATTTGTAGTATGTATATTATTATAAGAATGTGATGTATAATATTCAAGATTAGCTAATGTTTGACTATTTTCTAAATCTGCTTCATAATCAGTAAGATTTGTCTCAACATTAGCGACTATCCCTTCCCCATTTGTCATATAAAATATTTTATTATATTCATTAGTAGCATAATTCTGACCATATCTCAAAATAAAGTCATTATAAACTTCATCAATAGAAGACATTTCCATAGTATAAGAAAAAATAGGATTTTTAGTTAAAATATTAGAAGAAGGAGAACCTGATAATTCAAAAATATCAAGAGAATCTGGTACATCACTTTTAGAATTTGCAAAACCAGTTGAAATATCAAAAACATTTATTTTCAATTCACCTTCATTATTCCACCATACTGAGGATTTACATTGCTTTGCCAATTCACCAATTATTGATTTTTTACCTCCAAATGGAAATATATAATCAATACCTAAATCCTCAGACCATTGAAAAGCAAATTTCCAATCTGATAAGTTATCCATAGCATCTGAAAAAGAAGAATGAATATTAGAAGATGATAAAGAACCTTTAACCATTGCGAACCATTTCATAATTGATATAGGATTTTCTATTAAAGTATTTGCAGTACCTGTATATGTTCCATCATCATCGTCAGCAATACCTTGACATTTCATATATACTTTATTTGGGACTTCTTTACTATAAGCTTTCGCAATACAAATATTTCTAAATTTACAAGGTTTCGCCGAAATATCCTTTACAGCTTGTACAACTATTAATATATTAATATACTCTTCGGATAAATCAGAATCACTATAATAATATATATGTTGACCATCTGTATTAATATAATTATCTACTTGCTCCAGAGCAGTACCATCATCTTTATAAACATAAAAGGAAATTTGTATTGCATCAGATACATAGCCACTTTCAGCAAGAGTTTCTATAATAATAGCAATATCTTCTTCCTGCTTATTAGACACCCCCCATTGTGCATATTGTGATAAATATTCTGCTGACTCATTATTTCTATCAAGTAATGACCAATTCGTATAATCCGAGTCAACCGCATTTTCCCCACTAATTAAACTCCCACCTTGATTAAAATCCTGTTGATGAAATGGAACGAATGCTTGCATTGGTTGTACTGTTGTATTTGTAGTACTATCTAATATCATTCTATATGGGAATTTAGAAGCGTCCCCTGAACTTATACTATATTCACCATCAGCCCCAACAACAGCAGTTAAATCCCCACATAATAAAACAAAAGACTCTATAGAGCTTTCCCAAATAGCCCAAAAGAATCCAGCACTTTTAAGTGCATGACTTGAAAATACTGCCGCTAAAGTCATTGTATTATCATATATAAAACCTTTTACAAAATCATCATTTCCATATCTATTATCTGTATCTGTCTCATTTAAAAAACTTCCAAGTCTTTTTAAATGTTCTATAGAAGTTAAATCACCAATTACTATTGATTTTACTTTACCAATATTTTCTTTATCACATTTTGGATAATTATCAATAGTAATTAAATCTGTAGTTAATTTTTCATTATATTTAAAATCATCATGTCTCAATTTCAATTCTAATTCTTTTTCTGTAAATCCCCATTCATCAACTACACCAGACCAAACATTTAACATTGAAGAAATGTCTGTGGGTAAACCGGTTGACTTATCTTCAAATCCAAGATATATTCTTGAACGTTGATTATCAGGAAGAACTGTATTATAAATTAATTTTAAATATGGGGTAGAATTAAGAATTGAATTAAATATAGCAAATTCATTATCGGTTGGTGAAGTATATGCTCTATCATTTTCACTTATTAGCATAAGTTTTAAAATACTTCCTGACTCACTAACAATTAAATCTCTACCATCTTTATTAAGACGTAGATAAACTGTATTTTCTATTTCTGATGAATTGAATGAAAGATTTAATTGTGTTCCTACATATTCCCCAGAACTTGCCCAACCATCAAATTTTTTAAATGTAGTAGGGCCTAAAGAACCTATAAGCCAAGTTCCTTCATAAAGTTTAAAATCAAAATCTGTAACAGAACTATCATTAGATAATGATAAACATATAAAAGCATCTTCACAAGTACTAATAGAATAATCTGCTAGATTATATTGAAAATATGCTCTTGTAGTTCTATATGTACTATAATAAGATTGACCCACCCCTACAGAACTATATGAAGCTGAATTAGCATAATTAGCATTTCTTGATAATGTATAAGTTGAATTTATAGAATTAAGCATTCCGGCACCAAGTATACCCCCTTGTGAAAAAGGATATATTGTAGCTTCTTCATAAAATTTAATAGATTCACCAAGTTTCAAAATTGATACATTGGCATTAGAAACTATACTCATACCACCTATACTATCAATTCTTTCCGATATTGAAACACCTTTAGATATTCTATTTGTATATCCAGATAAATCATTTGTTGAGGCCCATGATTTACTGGCATTTTCTATATTTAAAAATAATCTTGGTCTGTTCCCAACCAATAGATAATTATTACTTACATTTGAAGGTAAAGTTTTCAAGTATTCTGCTCCTCAAGCAAAAATTCAACTACACAATAAGAACCACCTATCATTTTCATATTGTAATCATTAACCATGTAAACTGTATGAGTAGTAGCCCCATCATTTTCAGTCCATGTAAAAGCATTTTCAGCAAAATTAATATAATCAGAACTAATAAATTCTTCTATATCTGCAATATCAGTCTCTATAACAGAACTATTAGGAACAATTGCAGTATATTTATATTGTGTTTTAGGATTTCCAAAATCTTGGGTTAGACGTATACCACCGAGAGTTATATTAGATATTTGATTAGGAACTATACTTTTCTGATATGCAGAAAGTAATCTTCCCGATGTATCAAAAGTTAATGTTTTGATACTACCGGAACTGTTTGTATATGAAAATGTTTCACTTGCCATTTTAAACCCCCATAAATGACAAATTACCCTCACGCCATAATGAATGAAGACTTGTTAATAATTCAGATTTACTCTGGGATAAATATTTATCAGTAAATGATACACTTAATTGTCGATTATCTATTGTACCAGTTCCAATATTCTTTAGTACAGTAAGTAGTTGTACCCCAAGTGTATCAACTGCTGGTTTTGGGAAAACAAATTCTTCTTTATGAACAAGACCTGCTGGTTTTCTTGGTGAACCAAAACCTGTGTAACCACCAGTTTGAAATCCTGGGAAATTTGTTACATTCTTAATTATATTAGAAAAACCGGGAAATTGAAAACTACCCGGCGTTATCATTGATAAAAGACCCCATACAGCAGCTCTACCAAGAATTTGTGCAGTCATTTGCGCAAGCATAGCTTCAAAGGCAGTAGCAATAGCTTGAAATGAAAATTTAGATTGTATAACAGTTTGACCAAGAAAATCACCATATTTATCTGCAAAGGCATTAATACTATTCATCATCCTATAATTCATTTGTCTATTAGCATCTTCTTTTTCATAAGAAGCATTTTCCTCAATAGCTTTCATTCTTTCTATATGTTCTTTATTTAATTGTTCAGCATATAAATAGCCATCCTCCAATGCATCATTTTCATCCATAATTCTCTTGAAATTTATTCTCTCTATTTCTAAATCATAATTTTTTTGATTTTCTATTTTTGCAATTTCCATTGCATTTTCTTGTTTGAATGTCTTATAATATGAATCCATTCTTGCTATTCTTAAATTTTCGATTCTTTTATTTCTATCGGCATCTGCTTTTTCAGCATTTTCATCAAGTGAAAATTGGTATTCATACATTTTATTCCAATCAGAAATCTTCTTATCAATCCATTTTTCTGTATATGATTTAATTTCATTTAAACGTTCTTTTTCAAGTCGAATAGCTTCTTCAGCAGCTTTTTTCCTAGCTTCCTCTTCTCTTTTTATTCTTTCAAGAGGATCTTCTTCTTTTTCAGGTACTTTTGGGACAATAGGAGAAAATTTAGGAATTAATTCTTTTGCAAATGGCTCGGAAGGATTCATAAATGACATAAGTGCTTTCACTTCCGGGGAAATATTATAATTAAAATTAATAGGTTTCCCTTCTAATTCATCTTGTAATCTTATCGCTAATTGAATTAATCTATATAATTCAGTATTTACTTCTTTAATTTTTTCAGGTTGCCCCTCCCCAAAAAATTGTGTTGGGGCTCTTCGTAAATTTTCAAGTTCTACACCTAATCGTTGTATAGCAGCGTTTGTCTCCATAAGTCTCTTAAAAGTTTCAGGATCTTGAAATTTCTTGGTAAGAGTATTCATACCACTAATTTCAGCGTTAAAAATAGCAAGTACAACTTTATTTTTAATAATATAATCACCAAGTGCCCCGGTCATTCCACTTAAACCTGATTCAGTTCTTTCTATTGTTCTTGTAAATGATTTATTCATTTCTTCATAAGCAATAGTATTTAAATTAACAGCCTTTCTATTTTCATCAATAAATTGGGTGAGCATCCCATACGATTTACCACCAAGTGCAAGTAAAGCCACAAGACCACGCTGGTTAATACCAAGTGCATTTGCAAGTGTAATTGAACCTTTTGTTTTCTCATTAATTTCTTTAAGCACTTGCACCATACCATCACCAGCAAGTCTGGCTTCACCCCATTTAATACCTAAAGCATCCCATATTTTTCTTTGTTCCTCAGAAGGGGTTGCTAATGCTTGCATCATTGAACGTAAAGCAGTAGCTGTTTCAAAAGCATCAAGACCAGAAGCTGTTAAAGCAGAAACCATTCCATTCATAACAGAAAATTCAATATTTAAGGTAGCCGCAAAAGGTATAAGTCTTCCTAAAGCATCTGACAATTCCTTTATAACTGTTAAACCTCTGTTCTGAACATGCAAATACTTATCGGCTATAACTGTGGCATCACCAGCCTCTTTTCCATAAGCATTCATAGTTAATACAATTAATCTCAAAGCAGTTGCTGTATCAGTAAAACCAGCCACACCAAGTTTTGCAGCTTCAGTCGTAACTTTAATTGTATCTGCAAGCTTAATATTTGCGGAAGCCGCCTGGTACACACCCGCGGCAAAACTTTCAGGAGAAACTCCTATAGAAATAGCAGCGGATCTTACTTGCTTTGAATAGCTTTGAAGGAAGGAACTACTTACTTGAAATATTGAATTAACACGATGCATTTGATATTCAAAATCACTTGCTGATTGAATTACTTCATTAAATCCTCTTTTTATCTGATAAATACCAAAAGCCCCAACCAAAAACTGTTTAAAATTCAGAGAATCAAAAAAGCCTTGCATTTTTTTAGTTGATGTATTTGACTGAACTTCAGAGCTTTTTAGAGCTTCAAGTAACTTTTCATTTTGTACTTTTATCTCTACAAATAGTTCAGCTAATGTTTTATTTCCTGGCATCTAATAATTCCTCTGGATTTTTACAACCAAGATTTTTTGCTATCTCAATATCATTTTTTGAAGTTTTTCTTTTCTTTTTTGGTTTATTTGGATTCCCCATAAATATTTCATTTACATTTGATACCTCATTTATTAATATATATATCTGACGTTTACTCATTTCATATATAACTTCCAACGATAGACCTGGGAAATAATGTAATAATAGGGCGATGGTAGTCTCCATCGTTATTTCTTCTCCTCCACCACCCTCTTTGAGTTTTTTTCATCTTCTTTATCTGGTTTACTAAGTGAAGTTTGTATAGTTTGTATTGCTGCTAAATCATTATCACTAATATCATTAAACATTGCGGCTACTTCTTCCAAAGTAACTTTTGGTTGTTGTTTCAATAATGAGCGATAAATCATAAATAACATACCTTCAATATTTTGTAATTCAACTTGAATTTCGGCATCGCTGACTATTTCTCTTGTTGCTTCATTTAAAAAAATACTTCTTTCACCTATAGATAACCCTTTAGTAACTTCAAGAACTTGTTTAAGTCGATTAGTCTTAATATAATCTCGAAAAGCCGCAAAATCTGACAAGGTGTTTTCTGTCAGTTTAAAAACTTTTCCTTTAACAGTTATATCAACTGTTCTCAATGATAAATCCGACATTGTAAAACCCCTTTCTTTTAAACATCCCATGCAGTAATTCTTGTTACAAGCGTAAGTGTCCCATCCCCTTGAAAATTTACTGTTTGTTTAACAACCGAACCAATTGGCTCACTTCCTGATATACCAGTTACTTTACACATACCTTCATAATAATAGGCTGGTGCTGGTGCAGAAGGAATAGTAACCCATTTAATAAAGAATCTTACCCATTTTTGTGTTCCTATAAATGAGACATATTGGGCGTTTGTTAACCAATAAGATTCTGCTGTTGCTGTCCAGTCTTTAACCAAAGCCATATACTTTTTTTCTGGGGTTGAACCTCCTGTCATATCATCAAAGTCGGTTATTTCTTCAACATCAACTTTTTGGTCAAAACTCCAATTGAAAAACCCTAGTAATTGAGCATCATCAGGAGCAGTTATAACAGTAATTATTCTTCCTGCGGTTTCAGTAACTAAACTCCCTGTTACACCAAGATATGCAGCATCTATACTGCTTACAGTAAATGTTCCATTATTATCCCCATTAGAAGCACCAGCTACCACTATTTTATCACCATTCTCAAAACCTGCCGTTACAATACGACTTTTTGAATCTAAAATTCTATCATTTGTCTCGTTAAATGAAATAGTAGTATCCCGTAATGTTGCTGATGAATAATAAAGGGCTCCTGTTTTTCCGGCTTGTTCGGACAATTATATCACCTCCTTCCAACAATCAAAAATATTTATGATAATGTAAGGGCCCCATTTCCTTGAAAGCTTCCTGTACAAGTAACAACACCACCAACAGGCTCACTTACCGAAATACCTGTAAGTATTGCGGAGCCTGTATAAGCACTTGTACCATCAACCGTTAATGTCAAGGTTGCACTTGAACCTGGGATTGCTGTATTAGAAGCATCCCAATTCATTTCAATCGTAGCAGTCCAATCTTTTAATGTAGGTAAATACGTTTTATACCCAGCGGAACCATCGGCGAAATCAGTTATTTCCTCAATATCAGATTTCCAGTCTATTGAAAAAGATTTAACCGATGTTTGAAATCCAGTGAAGGATACCGCTCCACTTCTACCAGCTACTTCAGCCATTTTTTCTTTCTCCTTTTGATTGTTGACCAAACTTTACATACCAACCTATATCAATGGCAGCATTTGATAAATGCTGGCAAGGCACAGAAGTGTCAACATATACTTTATAGTTAGATGCACGTGCCTTATCACAAAAATAATAATCATCAGACATTATTATATTTCCATTTTTAGTTCTGGTATGAAACCACGGATACTTTACAGTTTCAAAAACTTCTCTTTTAACAAGAATACAACCTGTACCAACTCGATTTACTTCAATCAAACGTTTACTTACTAATTCTTCCATTGTTAACTCATTAATCTGCTCACCTTTAGCAGGTACCTTATGATTTAAATCAAATCTAACAGCACAAGGATTAAAAGGTGGATACCTCATAAAATATAAAGCACCAACAATATCTACATTCCTTTCTATCATATTTATTAAAGCATCTTTATGTATTATCATATCAGTATCAATCATCAAAAGATGAGAGCATTCTGATTTTAAAAAAACTTGTACTATACCATTTCTTAATATTGCAATATCATGACCAGTCCGCGCCCTAAATAATTCAATACCATAATCTCCTTTATCCATTTGTAGTACTGACGCCATGAAATCTTCATACACCATCGGGAAACTACACGGAAGACCAATTGCCACTTTCTTTTTCATGCTTCAACCTCCACTTCAAAGCGTGCATTGTAATTCCAGATACCGTCAATCTTCTCTGGCCCCATTCCTCCTACAAATTTCATATATATAAACGTGTAACTAGTTACTGTTAAGGAAACAGATTTATAATCAAATAAAGCATGTAAAGCAGTTCGTATTGATTCTATCTCTGTAGCCCCTCTTATTTCACTAAAACAATCTATCTGAATTAAAACATTTGTTCTTTTCTTTGCACCAAAATCCCAATCAATTAAATCATCAAAACTATGATAAACTGAATATGGGAAAGTCACTGATTGCGGGGCTTCCACATAATAAAATCTACCCCCAATTGCAGTATAAAAAGCATTATGAGCTTCCCCAGTTAACTCATTTACTTTTAGTACAATCCCATCATTTATTACTTTCATATATTATTTTCCAGATAGTAAATTAATTATTTGCTGCTTTCTTCGTCTATAAGCGGGATATAACCAAGGTCTTGGTAATTGTTTTACATTTCTTCCTAAACTATCTCTTCCCATAAAACCCCATTCCAATCTTCTTGCATATTTCATATTTGAGCCAACTCTTAAAATTATATTACGACCAAAAAATGCTACATTATAAGTTATTGATTGTCTTAATTTACCAGTATCAACCGCAGGTGGTTCCCCAGGTTTTGAAACAACATGATAGTTACTTGCTTTCTTACTTCTTCCTTTTCTTCTTCTTACAAGTTTTCTTCCTTCTGCTTTTGATACTTTAAACATAGTAAAAGATGTTTTTACATCATCTACTAATACATGAGCAGCTAAATGAAGCTTTTTAACTTCATCATTCATTATTCTTTTTATTTGCTTTTCAGTATACCACTTATTTTTTTGCATTAGAGTGTTATTCCTTTTATAACCATTAAATGAAATTCAAGATGTCTATTCGCGTTTGATGGATTAGCAATAAAAAGTATTTTATAATAATTTATTCCAAATCTAAATCTATCTTCAGTTGTAATTGTTATTCCCATTGGATAATCAATACTAAAAAAATGAGTTGATATTTCAGTGTTTTTATCGTATTCTTCTGTTAAACCATCCTTTGCTTTTGGAGAGGATGTTAATACTCCTTTCAAAGACTTGATATCCTGCCAAGATTCAGTAACCGATCCTTGACTATCAACTGACTCGGTTCTTCTTTGAAGAACCATTTCTGTTTTCTTGCCTCTCATACAAACCTTCTTCTATATCTATTTAGAATAGCTTTTACTTCAGAAGGCATAACCTTTTCTATAGAAGCAGAAGAATCCCCTAAACTAAAATCACTTACGCCAAAAGTCTCTTCATTCATTCGTTGATATAAATATTTTGTAAATATTTTAACCGCTAAACTTAAATCATTTGGCATGGTAGTTGTACTATAACCAGCGGTATAATCAACAAAAATATATTGAGAACGAACTGGAATATTTCTATTAAATAATACAGTTCCTTCATCAGCAATTACGTTAAAATCATATTCAGCATCTTCATTAGGAATTAACAAATCCACATAATTATCGTTAATACAATTTAATCCAAATTTTTCAATTAACTCAGAAGAAGCAAAAGAGGCGTAAGAAGAATCCGCAATTTCCGCAACCCAGCCATAACCAACAGCATTAATTGCCGCAGTAAGTAAAGTAATAGTAGCATAATCAGCAAATAACAACGTCGCATCGGTGTCCCCATTTCTTGATAAAATTATGCCTGTGGATGTAACTGATACTGATGCTTTAGTATAAGTATATGTATTTTTAATTCTTAAAGGAGTACTTGTACCAACTGTAATACGAGTTAAAGCTGTTACAGGATAATTTTTAAGATTTAAATAATTTACTCCTTTACCATCATACTTTTCTAACGAGTATGAAGTACTCTCAAATGTTCTTCCACAAAAACTTTTCACAAAATCTTCAACAGCATTGTGCAGTACATCTACTATTTCAGTAGGGCTTCCTGCTGCTATATCAGATGTTTGTGTTTTTGCTGCTGCATGATTCTGATTAAAACCAAAAGTAAGACCAGCGTCGGAACCAGTATGAGTATAAGTAAGAGTATGCCCGGTAGCTACAGTAATTGTAAACTTTCTTGTATCAGAATCATAAGCAACCGTAGAGGTTATTGTAAAAGCAGTATCAATAGCAGTTTCAAGTGCTGCTGCTAAATCATCACCATTATATGTACCATCTGATATTGATACTTCAGTTGCTGAACCTGTATCATAAGTCAAAATTAAAGTATCATTACCAGCAGTAATCGTAAAATAGTTTTCCTCAGTTATTCCTAGGTACAAATACATATTGGCAGAAGATACTATTGACATATTAATACCTATCCCTTGTTAAATACATAGTAATAGAAGAATTTGCACCATTATCTACATAACTTCCAAGAGTAAAATACATACTTGGATAAGCAAGATTTGATGTTAATGTTTTATTAAATACACCCACCCCTGTTATATTTAAAGAATCAATCGGGGAAGAAAACCCAATCCAACTTCCAAGTTGTGTCATTTCTCTATAACCATAATTTATATAAACCATAGTTTTTATAGAATCTCCATCTTGTGAAGCAAACACAATTAATGCATTATTCTTCCACGGTTCATAAACAGCTGAAGAATCTGTATCAGCCGTACCATTTAATGTAAAACTTTCTGTAATATTATATGGTCTCCATGATGTAGCAGTAATAACCTTTTCAGTTTTATGTAATATATTAGAAGCATTATATTCTTCTATTTCAGGATAATACATAGTTATTGTATCTTTATCAGAAATAGCCGTATGTCCGGTATCATCCATAGAACGAACAAAGAATATATACTGCTTTCCAGGTTCCAAATCAGATACAATACTATTTCTTGTAGTTGCATCTATAGTAGAATAAAAAGTAGTATCAGAACTCGCTGGAAGAATATAACAAATATCATTTGAATCTACAGAAGCTGTACCCACAGGAAGAGTAGTAATTTTAATAAGAACCTGTGTATTCGTTCTAACTTCAGTCTCTATAACCCCTCCTGTTATACTTGATTGTACAACTTTAGACATTACTAATAAAATCATAAGCAACGCTGGAAAAAACCAAAGCTTCTTCATTATAGAACCTCCATTTTTAATTCAGGAAGAGGGGTGGAAGCGGACGAGGAAACCACCCCATCTTCCTTTGGCGGCACCTGACGGCGAGGCACCAGTTTATTTGTTTTTAAAACCTTTGCATATAAGATATTTATTTTTTTGTTATATTCATTTAATGACAATTTTTTAGCATCATTATTTACCTTTTTTAAAACATCACTTTTTTTATTTGTTAAATCATAAAATACCTTTTCTAAAATATTTGCTACTTTATTAGGATTATTTATTTTAGTTTTATATGTGGCTAAAGAACATTCTTCATCTGCAATTACAGGTGTACCACAGCTTAAAGCTTCCCCAATTGAACGTGTAATTATCTTCTGTGGGGATACAATAATATCTGCTGCTCTATAAACTTCCTCCATATTAGTACGTCTTGCCCATACTGTACCAAGTATTTTTAATCTTCTTAACTCTTCTAAAATAAGTTCCCAGCATCGTATAGGATTTTCTAAACCAAATATATGAACTTTAAAATTAGGATTCTTTTTTGCATATAGAATTATTCCATGAATTAACTCAAAAAAATCCACATCTTCGCGCAAACTTTCTGATATAACAATATTGTATCTGCCAAACTTACCTGCAAAATCATACATTGAACCATATCTATTAAATCTATTTTCATCAATAGGAGGATAATTAAAACATACTATTTTTTCTTGTGGTATAATAACTTCCCAAAAGTTTTTATGATTGGGCCAAAAGGATAGCATAGTCTTTACTCTCGGCCATTTTGCAAGTTCAGAAATCAAAGTATATGACCAGCCTTTTCCAAACTGTTCTGGTTTAAAACAAGCCGTTGGTCTGCCATGTAATATCCATATAATAGGAGTTTGACATTTCACAATCCAACTATCTGATATTCCTGTATGAGCCATTATTATATCAGCATTCAGTACTATTTCTGGACTTTCTGTCTGGATAATTGAACCACCACGAGCATCAGTTTGACCTATTTTACCTTCTTCATGAGAACCATCGTTTAAAGTAACACCAACGTCTACTAAATGACTATCATGCCCAGCTTGCAAATCAGCAACTATCATATCCCTTGCGGCTTCGTACAATCCACAGGCATTAGGAGCGAAAGGTGCAAAGTGTACTATTTTCATATACCATTGTCTCGCTTTCCTGCCATTTTAGCACAGTAGCTATTTATAATATTATCATCAAGGGCATCGAAATCTAAAACATCATAATAACCCTTGCGCCATTTTAGCTTTGAAAAATTCTGATCTGTATGCCAAGCATGAATACAATAATCTGTTGAACCTATTGGATCGTCTGACATACTCATAGAACTTAATCCCCCAAGATTATAACCCATTCCATAATAAGAATTTGCAGCTATACCTGCTGAGTACATATTAATTATATATTCATACCAACCAGGCCATTCACCGTGACCATCAGTAAATTCTTCCAATTTTAATTTTCTTGCTATCTGATATTGTAACTTTGCATATTCTCTTATATTATAACTATATGCAATTACATGACAATCTACGTTCATGTGATACTGAGCTATACCATATTTCCTACAAATATTCCTTATTTTATCAGATACTATTGAATTTCTTGTTTCATACAAATTTACTCCAAAAGTCGCTAATCGTGGTCTCAAATTCACAAAGTTTTTTGTAAGAAAACAATCTGTATCAGTCCTAAAAGTATACTCATAGTTATTGACTATTTCAGATTCAGGAGTAGTCAGAAACCATGTATTATTTATTCTACGATAATCCTTCCACAATTTATCTGTTTCATAAATTGGAGCTAATGGAACGAAAATAATATCATCATCATTAGGTAAAATAGATTTATCTATTGAAGGATTGTAAAAAACAACTAAATCAGAACGATTATTTGAACCACTATATTTCCATGAACGATAAAGCCAGAATATCTCTCTTAAGCTTTCTTTATCATTATCAAGATAAACCGCTACAGCGCAATCCTTTTTCATAAGCCCATCTCCTTGAATATTTCAACTACGTTAATAATATTACTCATTGCACTTGTTTGCGGTCCTTGCCACTGAAAATCAAATTTATATTTAAACAAATTCAGTGGGTCTGAAATCCCTTCATTATGATAATTTAATATATTGTGACATGTATCATGTGCTACAATAATAGGAACATCTTTTAATGCTGCTAAAGCCAATCCTCTCTGGCCAAGTATACCATGATCCACAAAAGCCAACCCCCATTTCTCTGAATATTCTGGCAAGTCTATAAAACTTTTTACATACTTAAATTTATGCCATGTTCTCTTGTAAAAATTAAAAGCACCAATCCAAGTTTTATCATTTTCAATAGTTAGTATATTTCTTTTTTGTACAGCACATATACCATGCAAAGTAAATGTACTACCGAACCCCGCCCCCAATTCAATGACGGGGCCGGTAGTAATTAAACATGCAGCAGTCAATAAAGGTAAATGTGATAGAAAACCAAATTGTGACAATGGAGCATTATAATACTTCACTATAGATTGGTCTTCCATTAAAAACCCCTTTCTTTCATATTACCTTATTAAGAAACTTGACTATCAATTAACGAGAATCTTGTACTACAAAATGTGGCAAGACTATGTAAAGTTGAAAGAATTGTTGAAGTCTTTGTGCCTACACTTGTAGCTTTAGAACTAACAATTGTACCAGTACTAATAGCAGTTGAAGCTTTCACTCCTACAGAACCTACCTCTGATAATACTGTAGAAGCTTTTACCCCAACACTTCCAACTTCAGAGAGAATTGTTGAATTTCTTGTACCAAGACTGGTAGCTTTAGAGCTAATAACTGTCCCAGTACTAACTGCCGTTGAGGCTTTCTTACCTACAGAACCAACTCTGCTTCCTATAGTAGAAGCCTTAACACCTACACTTCCAACTTCAGAAAGTATAGTAGAATGAAGTGTAGCTGCACTCGAAATTGAAGATGATGCTGTAGATATTTTAGTTGCAGAACTCTTTATTGTTGAGTTTGCAGTTGAAATACCTGATACCAAACCACCAACACTTCCAACTTCAGAACGAATACCGGAAGCTATAACCCCTACACTTACTGTAGCATCTGATGTTTCACTCTGTGCAAATAATGCCATAGCCTCACTCGTAGCATTATTTACATAATTAAGACCAACTACACAGGAGCCATCATCAATTAAACCAGTAGCAGAATTTGTATAAGCAACATAAACTTTATTGCCATCAACAAATCCAGTGGTACTTGCATGTAAATCAATACCACCAGCAATATTTTCTGTAGCAATATTGTTTATGACATTATTTAGAATCTTAATGTCTTTACTGGCTGTGGAAACACTGTTAATTGCCGATGTAGTGAAATCACCAGAGAAGTAACATCCTTCTATTCTTGCCCTATCTGCCCCTACAAGACGAATAGCTTCTGTGGACGTTTCGGTAACTGCTGTGGTGCCATCAGTTGTAACAAGATAATTAAAAGTGCAATTTCTTACTGTTATATCATTAGCATTAGCATCAGTAATGATAGTAATATGGATATCATGGTCTGCAGCATTCACATAGAAGTCACAATCTTCTATTGTAAAATAAGCAGCGTCCACATCAATCATAGCAGCAAGAGATTCAAAACCACCAACAAATATCATATTTTTAATTCTGACATTTGCTGAATCAATCTCAATATCTCCTGTATCGGCTGTTGTAAATGTAATAGTTGGTCTATCAGAACCAACTCCTAAACCAATAATGGATATTCCTGCTTTGTCACAAGTAATTCCCCCAGCAGCAGTAACAGTTTCAGTATGTCCGGGCATTACATAAATAATATCTCCATTATTTTCCTCACACATACCTATTGCATAATCAATAGTAGCGAAAGGCCCTTCTGGATTTTGCCCGGAACCAACTGAATCTACTGCTTGGGCACTTCCTGAATCTACCCACCATATATTACCAGTTCCCTGACGTTCATCTACAATAGTAAATACCCCACCAGGTTGTCTGCGTGAAAATAATGGTGTTTTGTTCCCTTGAGACATTTTATTTTACCTCTTTCTCCGGATTTTAACCGGTGTGAAAGTCATTTTTCAACCGGGGAAGAACGAATCATTTTATCAGAACTATTATCTACTAATCTTTTTGGCTTTGGTCTTTCCGCTACCTTTCTTGACAGCAATTGAAGGGCCATTGATTCGTTTAGGTCTAATAGTTCCCCTTTTGATCTTCCCATCCACGGTTCGATTAGTACTATTTTCATTTTCACTTACCCCTTTCTTAAGTTCATCTAAAACACGTACCCCTTTCGTGGGATTAACTCCATCCCCATTCATTTGAGCAATCCGGAAAGGAGAATTAAACTCAACAATCTGTCCAATCTCATATCCAGGATATTCACCGATGATTTTGAATTTTGGCATTTGTGACTAACCTCCTTTCCGAATTACTTATGAATTAGTGAGTTGCAGCAACTTTTTGTGTTCCTATTGCCGAAGGCATTGGTAAACCCTTCCAAACAGGTTTTGTAAGAAGAATAAAACCACCAGCAATCGTAGCAGTTCCAGGATCAGCTAAACATACCCTTATATGATTGTATCCATCTTCAGTAGTTAGATCCTCAACATCTATGTCTATTGCATAGGTTTTGAAAGTAACTGCTGGAACTGTAATTGTCGAAGATGGAGCCGTATAAGTAGGAAGAAGAATATCCTCATCCTGACCTGTACCAACTATTGTTGCTGTTGCACCAGAAGTCCCACCGGTAATAGTTGCACCATTTGTCCAAGTTGTTCCACCAGTAAGATTTCTAACAAGCAAATGATCACTTCCTACTTCATAAACTTCTGCTGTTAGCGTACTTGTTACTGTCTCACCAACTTGGAAATTAGCCGCTGAACGACCTGTAAAATAAATCTTCTGTCCGGTCGTTTTTGCATTGGAATAAGCGAGAGTCTGAGCACCTGTACCAGCATTATCAGTGGCCTCTTGAAATGTTACCGCAAAAGTAGCTCCAGCTGTATCCCCAACCATGATATAAGCAGTTGCATGTTCATACCGTCTCATATCAATCCAATTTGAGTACACCGCGGCATCGTTTAAATCCTGCGGTGGAATAGGAACTATTCCAAAGTTCTGTGTTGCATCTCTACCAAACATTTTAAAGCTCCTTTATAAAGTGTTTTTGCTTTTCCAGGGAAAAGAATTTTAAGAACCCCGGAGCTTATACTAATTATGCCCTTGCAGCTATTGCTACATAAGGACTCATTGAATCACCCTTTAACGGATAGAATGGAGTAGGCCACCACGGTCTACCATCTATATAAAGAGTAAACTGAAATGCCCGTTGGCGGTAATCAAACTTCAGATGAGCACTATCGCTTGCTTGAAGTCCGGTCATACCAGCGAATTGACCAACAAGATACTGGCTCCAATCTATAAATGACAAGTCACCAACATCCCCAAGAATAGGACAGACTTGGTCATAATAAATAGAAGCCCCATGCAATGAAGCGGGCATCGCACCAGCGGCACTTGCAATCCCTCCGGTACCAGCAAGAAATACAGCAGAACCACCAGTACCAACAGCAACATTCATTACACCTAATTGGGGTATAATTGTCCTACTGGCGAACCATGCCCCATTATTACCATAAAAACGAGCAAGCATTTCCAAAGTGTTCTCATAAAGCAATGTCTTTGCCTTTTGATTAGTTTCCTTTGCTATTGATATAAGGGCTGGGGAACTAAGAACACCTTGTGGTTTACCAGCCCCACCACTGTTAATGAAAGAATCCGCCAATGCTAAATCGAGAGCTTCATCCACAGCAGTAGTAATAAAAGGTTCAATCGAAACAGGTGAAAAGTCCATAAGACGATTGCTAACGTAAACCATACAATTAGCTTCTTTAAGACTTAATTCAATCATCTCAAATTGAACTTGATTACCAGTTGCCTGTTCCAACTCCGAAACCCAACGGAATTTAACATTACCAGCAACTTTTCCTTGCGACTGGTCAAAATTCTTAATGTAAGGAATCTCAATAACATTTGAGTTCATAGGAATGATTCTTGCTCTACCAAGAATATTTGACCGTACTTTCGCTCTATCAAGAGCTGTTCTTGAAAATTCAGGAGGAATGAGAGCCCCACCCGCTTGTAGACTCCCAAGAGACTGAGTAGGTGAACCAGCAGTTTTTTCAATAATAACTGCTTTATCAATCCATGTTTTCAGTTTTGGGGAGGGTTTTGTTATACCTTCACCGGCATCGTAAACTTCTTTTGCGAAATCTGCAAAGTTTACAAATCCACCTTTAGGGTCTTCTCTTTCAGGGAAAAGACTTTTATCCTCTTTGGCAATATTCCTAACACACTCTTGAATAACTTCTTTCATAACAGATTTTACATCATCTGTTACTTCTTGTTTCATCAGTTTTATCTGATCCGTAAGTTGAGTTTCAATAACTGTGCTCAACTCTTCCTTTGTAAGTGCTTTAGGCGGCATCTTTTGTTCTCCTTTATAAGTTAAAATTTAAAAGTTCTAATCATCTCTAAAGTCAATTTTCCTAATACCTCTAAAGTATTCCCGGAATGACTTCTAATGACTTTAAACTTTTCCTCTCATACGATTAAATTCATCTTTTATAATACCAGTTGTTATTTCTTTAAACTCTTTTTTAAAATTAGCTAATTTCTCATTCATAACAGATTTTATAATTTCAGGGTCTACAAAAATAGAACCTTCAGGTACCTCTTTTTCTTCATCTTCCTCTATCAAATAAACATCTTCATCAGATTCCTTTATACTACCATCAAACTTCATACCGTAATAACCAGCAATAAAATCGGCTATATCTTCTTTTGCATCTAATGTATGACAAACACTATTATCATTTTCATCAATATGTCCTTTTAAAAATGATTTTATATCTTCATCATCAAGATATTTCAATAAATCACCATGAGAAGAAAGCCAACTCTTTGCTGTTTGCATTGTCCAACCTTCTGTTTTTGGAAAAATAAGAGCTTGAATCTTCATAGCACTCTGACCTTTTAGCTTTCCCATAACAGAGGTAACTCTTGGTTTATCTCTCTTTATAGGAACTGTTCTAAATGTTCCATCTTGGAATAAACCTGGGTCACGTACACGTCCCCTAAATGAAGAATCCGTTTCTTCCCATCCCGGTTTTTCTTCAGCAATGAGTTTTATAAAATCATCATCTTCCTTTACAACCTTAACAGTTATTTCAACTGAAGGTTTTTTATTAGAATCATAAGAAGATGAGTCCTCATTATCTTCTATTTTCTCAAGTATATTAATCTTTTCTTCCTCCTTGGATTCAATAGATTCATCGATATCACTCGAAGAGGACTCATCTTCTTTATCATCAGATATATAATCCTTTGGTACAAGTCCTTTACTAATAGCAATAGCAACAGCATCAGGATTAGAAGGCACGGGGACATCTGAATATTCAAGAAGTATCCATTTAGTATATTTTCTTAATACACCTTGTTTTCGTTCTGGTGAGCCTTCTTCATATCTTTCTGATTGCAAAGGAATAAAACCAATAGATTGAGCAAGAGGGAAACCTTGTTTTCTATATTGATAAACATCCTCGGCAAGTTGATGAGTAGCATAAGTCGTTTTTGCAACTAAACCTTTCTTATCTCTTTTAATCCACATATTACGACCGATAGGAAGTCTTCTATGGTCATGTCCAAAAAGAACTACAGGATTTTTCTCATAATCCTCAAGAATAGCTCCTTTTGGATCTACTATTTCACCATCCCTATCTATTGTATCAGTAGTTATATGTGAAATAACGGCTCTTTCCCCTTCCTCAAACTTTAAATCAGAAGCTACAAGTCCTTTTCTTATAAATTCAACATCCTCAGATAATCCGTGCTCCTCACAAATTTCCTTAAAGTCAATGGGTTTTCCATCTTTTACCAATCCCAAAGTAGGAAAAACATCTTTAAGTACTAATTCTTGAGTAATAAACTTAACAGGTAGCATCTTTCTCTCCTTATATTGGAAGAACAGCTATAGTAGTACAACGGCAGTTACACGTCTCAGCTGGTTTACCCGCTCTGGAGTCCCCCGGATATTCTAATCCATTAGCAAACTTTTCACCTATTTTTGCTACTGCATTATGAAGTTTCGCATGGGAATCCCGAACTCTATCATCTAATGTAGCAATCCAGCGTTTAGCAGTTATAAATCCAGTTTGTTTATATCCTTCATTATCTGCAAAATTCATAGCTTCGGTTGTTTCTGTTCTTGCAATACGAATAGCTCTATCTTTATCAGCAAAATCAAAAACAGAATTTAGATTATTAGCTATTTCCCATATAGTTTGACCTTCTCGTAAACCTTCAGATAGTATTGTTCTAAGCATATTCTCTGTTGTATCATTCACCATTATTGGATAATTATAAATTTTTGGGTCAAACACTTTCCAATCAAGAAATGCCAACACATTAGGAGACCTTACATCAAAACTTACACCAAATTGCATTCCTATATAAAAACCTTCTGCCTCTACTATTTGTCGAATAGCAGTTCCACCATCATTTCTTACTACATTGTCCCATTTATTTCTATCAAAAATATCTGTAGTATAATCTTTTATATAAGACTTTGGTGAAACGCGAAGCAAATTCTCTATAACTTCAATACGCTGCTGTCTAAAAATATTAATCATTACTCGTCTAAACATATCTTCAAAAGGAAGAGCCCGTTCATTAAACTTTTCAAGTATTGTTTTATGCAAATCACCAGCGAACTCTATAGGTTCGGTGCTTGCAACAGTACTTAAATCAGATATAATAACATCTGCAATTTCATCAATGAGCGTTTGCATTAAACAATCTTTCTTTTACACGATTTACAATACTATTAACAGCACTTGTAACCAAATCATCTTCACTTTTACCAGGTGAGGGCTGTTCTGGTGTTTGTACTGACACCTGTTGAACTTGTTTAGGAGGAGTACCAAGTGGAACATACTGCATTTGAAGATAAGGAACATCCCCACCTTCAACTGGCTTCCAACCCCTCTCATTTCTAACTTCATTTATTAATTTTACACCAGATTTTATATATTCAGTATCTTCTTTAAGTCTAAACTCATTATCAGCAGGTATTACTTCATCAAATGCAAGGAAAAGTTTTTCATCAAACAATGGAACAAACCTTTCATTAAGTTTTTCTTCAAATCTTCGTAATCTTGGCTGAATACCATATTTCATATAGGTGAACTGGGCTGCTTCAGCATTAGCCCTATTTGCTTTTTCATCAAATAAACCCATCGGTGTGTCAAAAGCCTCAAAAATTTCAGCTTTAGTCCATCTACGTCCCTGCATAAAACTTAATTCACGAGGGGAAAGATTAACCGGTTTATATTCAAGACCAAAATCAAATAATCCAGTTTTACCAGCATTGGCTATTCCAGTCCATGTATCGGTAACTTCTCTTTTAAGTCTTTTAAATGAAGGCTCATCCATTTCTTGTTCTGTTGTAAAATACCCATCAAGACGTCCGCTATTACTGAAAACTGCATTTTCATACTGATTCATATTCTGATTTATATTATAAATATCAGCTACACCTTGCAAAGAACCCATTCCATAGTAAACATCCATAGGATTAGGCCACTTAAAATGAATAATCTGGTCGGTAGTAAAATCTCTCTTAATTGTACCATTTGTATATTTATAACCAATTATAAATTTATTTTTATCAGGAATTATAGTAACTTTATCAGGTGGTAAAGGCCATATCTCAGTTGGTATACCAAGCAATTTATCAAAAATAAGAAACCAATAAGCATTCCCACTTAATTCTTGGTATAAATCTGTCAATTCAAATAAATCTGTTTTATTCATAAAATTGTTTACACTATAAAGAAGATTCAAAATAGGATGTTCTACTATTTCACCAATCTCCTGGGCTTTTCTAACATATGGTAAATGATGAAATCTGTTTATTAACTCTTCTTGCATCACAGGATGTACATCTTTAGTATAAGTTAATAATTTTTGACGAGGGGTCTCTTTAGCTACGAAAAGTTTTATTGGAACAGCTGCAAATGCCGCTGCATTACGAGATGCAGCAATATAAACCCAAGACCGATACGCCTTTAACAATGATAAAACATCACTTTGATTTATCCATTCTCTCCCATAAAAGAAATTTTGCAAGAACTCAGGAAGAGATTGAGAATTTAGCTTTGGTTTATTCACTGCTTTATTTATTTCATAGCCAAAAAGTTTCATATAAGTCTCGCCTTCGGTCTGGATTTTATAATCATTTCAGCAAGTCCGGTTAAAGCATCTTCAGCATCATGATATTTATTTTTTGCTTCTCTTTGATATGTAGTAATTGCTCTATAAAAAAGAGGGAATTGAACATCCCAATCGTAAGGCATGAAAATATTATCTTGAATGTATGTAGCATTCGAAAGGATTCTTGCCCGTTTGTTTTCAGTTTGATGGAACCATCGTATAGGAATAAGTATATTTTTCCTTGCTCCTTCATATCTGTCTCTTATTAATACACTATTCAAACGACGTCTTATATTAGTCTTATTATAATGATTGGTACGTCTTACCTTTTTATCTATTTCTTCTGTCTCGGCATCATATCGTTCTTGAATTATTCTTAAAAGTGCTCGTGCAAAACCACGTCCCCCATTGTTGGATTCCACTTTGCAGAAAGTAACCTTATTACCAATCAATAAATCGACGGTTCTCTCTTCGGTTAGCTCCATTCCTTCTTTTGTATACAGAGCATCAAGTATATATGCTTTTCCCTCAACTTCAGCGGCGGCTATCGCACAGAGAAAGTCATCACCTTCATCCGCGGTGTCAACATAGCAGATTATTCTATCAAACTCAATATCCGGAAGCTTTTTATATGTTTTTATCACTTTATATAAACGTCCCTCTTCATCTATCGGTGTCTGATGATAATTTGCCATAAATATTAACTTATCCATACTTCTTTTTAAATCTTCATATGCTCTATCATCTAAAATTTCAGGACACAACATTTTCCCAGTTTCAAGATTCTTTGCTTCATACTTCATTGTATACCAATCTTCTTTTTCATCATTATCAGCGTCAATTTTTCCACATATATCATTCGAACACCACAATGTCATATTGATTATTTCAAGAACATCAGTTTCCCGACGTGATTTAAAAGTTCCTGTATACCATTTCCAGATTCTTTCAAGGGCCAATTCATTATAAGCGGTTGCGGCGTCTTTTATCGGGTCATCTACAATAAGGATACTTCCACCCTTACCGGTTACTGAACCTTCTATTCCGGCCCCTATGTAAGAAAAGTATTGACCTTCAAGAGCCCATTTTTCAATAGCGGCATTTCCTTCTTTTAATTTTGACCACGGGAATATATCGCTATAAACTATCTGATGAGGCAAACTTTTCTTCTCATTAATTCCATCTCTAACATATCTAGAAAAATCAGCGGCGTTCTTATCATTATAAGAAGCATAAATGATTCTTTCAGTAGGATTCTTACCAAACACCCACATACAGAATAAAAGCAGAGTTCTGGTCTTACCAAATCTTGGGGGCATATTTATTTTCATTTTACGGAAGGGAACTTCAAGACCATTACCATTAGGGCCTGAAGTTTTTATATTAGTAGAATATTGATTACGTCTTCTCAGTAGTTTTCTTTCATACAGTAATTGAAGTTTTTCACATAATCTTCTTAGATGTGGTTTCCCATCTGTATAGAATTCAGGAGCCAGCGTTCTGCAAAAAATATAAAACTGACTTCTACAGTCTCGAATTTTAGCTTCTCGTTTTAAAACGAGTAACTGTTCTAACTGTTCTCTACTTTGTTGTGTTAAATTATTCTTCGTATTTACTAAGTTCATTCTTTATTTCCTCATCACTCATATAGCTTAAATTCAAACCACCACTAACAGATAATGAACTTTCAGTCCTTTTTAAATCAGGTATTATCTTTTTAAGTACGCTTATCAATACAGTATCTGACTTGAATGCCCGTTCTACAGCATGGTCAAAAAGACTTTTATTTGTGGATTTTTCCATTCGTTCTATTGCTTCGTACAACTGATCTACTTTAGGATTCAATGGCCTTCTTGTTATTTCAGTGATTCTTCTAGCTATAAGTTTCTTTGCCTGAGGGTCAATTTTAGTTTTTGCACTTCCGGTATGTTTTGTCTTTATTAGGTTCATACCACTATCTCAGTCTCGAAGAAGTTTATGTATATGGGAACCAACTCATTATATTTTCCACAGAAATAGCATCGATATACTTTATATCCATCTATTGTTATTCCATCCAGCATTAATCTCTTTTTACATATTGGACAGACTTTTTTGTTTTTATCAATCATGATTTTGTTCAGTATTATAGTTTGGCAAATTCTCATCAGTTGTTTGCTGCCGTGAACTATACTACGCATAGTATAGTTTGCTATATGAAAGTCCTGTGGAACCCTATTCTGGTTATTTGGGCTTTCATCATTTTTTGCTGGTCTTAACAAGCTTTTGTTAATCATCTCAGTTTTTTCTTATTATATGTTAGTGTTCTCAGCATGTTTATAAAGGTAAATCTTGAAAATTTATTGCGCTTGGTCAGAGGCATCTTATTTAAACAATCAATAGTAAGGTTCACGAATATATTAATCCCCCCTGGCCCGTACACTATGCAATTACTCATGTAATATTTATATATATAAAATTAAATCTTGAAATCATATGATGTAACTCATTGTAATACAATGTATTATCCAAATTTACGATATACTAACATCATTATATCTATCATTATTATACATAATTTATTAATATTATCTTAACAGTATAAACAATATAGTTTTATAACATAACACATATATCATAATGCAATACAATCTAATAACAGAGTCATGATTATATCTGATTTTAATTAATATATTCTTGAATACAGATTATTTATACATAGCATGAATAGTATTTAAATGAGTTTTAACAGGTTTTCTATTTGAATTGATACATTATTACTGTTTAATTATAATAATCGTTTTTAGACAAGATAACATGATTATATCTGATTTTAATTAATATATTCTTGAATGTTGTTTTAAGTATATATACATAGTTTATTCATAATAAACTATATGAATTATTACATATCATTTATTGAATAAAGAATAGAATAGTGATTAATAACTATGTAATAACTTATACGATACAATAAAAAAATAAAAATAGTTAAATATAAATAATGTTGTCGCACAATGAGTTATAAATTATAGACTAAAATATTTTAAAATATTTTACGATTTCAGATAAATAGTTTAACAAAACAGTACGCAACATAGTATAGTAAAAGACTGATACATACTTTAATATAACTGCAATAAATATAATGATATATATTTTTTAAATTCTGTACATCAATAAATTATATTATTAATAATTAATTCAAGAATATAATTGTTTATACATAAAATAAAGATTGTAACTTATTGTTTTTTATACAGTTTACTTCATGTGTTATATTGTATGTACGCGAACATAACAACCAGTCAAAAAGGAAAACATCACATCGAACCAGTCAGGCACTGTGTATAAAGAAAATTTGCGAACGTGTTGACTAAATAAAACTGAATAACATTTAATGAAACTGAACCGATATGCGGTTAAATGAATAAACGGTATGTTGCCGATGACTGTTTCATTAAAAAAACAATACACGCTGTTATCGAACTGTGAGCCAGGGGCTTCGGCCCCTGTAAACACCAGTCTCGGTGGCAAGGCCGGGAGGAAAAAACCAACATGTTAAAATAAAT
>Ga0265297_10002450_pt1 | contig 37747 bp, 33 predicted proteins | sample Munlanlwell13791_FD_192502 | JGI IMG/M metagenome (GOLD analysis project Ga0265297, IMG submission 192502) | Leachate microbial communities from a municipal landfill in Southern Ontario, Canada - Leachate well 137-91 | ecosystem: Engineered > Solid waste > Landfill > Unclassified | place...
CTTTTGATCGCTTCCATCAAGCCAGCAACTACAATAGTTGTCGGACGTGTTCGTCGGAGCGCTTAAGCTGGAGATCGTCGGAGGCTGAACCGGTGATTGAACCTTGTAGGCGATAGTGCCGCAGGAGCTGCGGTTGCTACAATTAAAGCTGACCCAGCCGACAACTCCGGTAGAAGTGCCGTTGGCAGTGTTCCCTCCCCAAGCCCAGCCGTACAGTTCCTTGGTTGAACTGTTCAGAAAAACGCCGTAAGGTGTCGAATCGCTTGCCGTTCCGTTCAGTTTTATCCAGCCGTCCCAGCCGCTGGCCGAAGAAGAGGCGGCCAAAACCCTGGCCCAGCCGGAAGCCGCGTTGGTGGTGGTGGACAAAACTGCCGTACAAGTACCGGATGGACAGCCGGCCAGATCGGCGGAATCGAAACTGATCCAGCCCATATATTCCGACCAAGCCTTGCCGGACAGCAGACCGGTCGAAGGGCTCTTGTCCACTCCGTAATCAACGGTCGAGGTTGTATTCTTGCAGGAAAAACTGATCCAGCCGGTATTCTCCGACCAAGCCCAGCCCAGGAGGCTGTGATCTGCGCAACCGGAACCGGAGCTGGAGGAAGCTCCGCCGAACAAAATGGCGGCTCCCAAAACAACGGCGCATAAGGCGTACAAAACGGTCTTCTTCGCTTTTTTGTTTTCTGTTAAAAATTTTTGCATTTCTAAAAAATATAAATTCGGCTAAAAGAAGAACCAAACGGTCACATCCTTGCGTATTTATTTTCTTCGCTTATTTTCCGAGCTTGGACTCGAGGGCTTCGATGCGCTTGGTCAAGCTCTCAATTTCCTTTTCCTGGGCTCTGTTCTGTTCCCACAAAAGAGGTGTGATCTTCTCATAATTCAATCCCTTGATCCCATTATCCTCGAAAGTCAAACCAGCCACTTTGTAAGGTTCAAACATTTGGGCGGTAAATCCCAGCTCCGTATCCGTGCCGCGATTCGGGTCTTTCCAGTTGAAGTTAATAGCATAAATGTTCGGATCTTTCAGCATTCGCATTGCCACGTCTTCGCCGATGGAAGTAATGTTGGTTTTCAATCTTGCATCGGAAGTAGGAGCGGACAATAATCCGGCCGCGCTTGCTACCACCGTACGAGAAGCTGTTCCTACTAAAGACGAAACAGTCATCACCGCGTTCACTTTCAATGTCTGGCTCGAAGTGGCGGCGTTGAATACGCCGTACATCAATGATTTCGCCTTGTCTCCCGCTGTATTAGTGCGGTCTTGGTTATCCACATAAAAAGCATTAGAACCGGTTTCGTAATACCCTGCCATGTATCCCAGCGCTACATTGCCGCTGCCCGTAGAATTACTCCGGAGAGAGGCCCTCCCATAGGCGGTGTTGTTGTTGCCCGTGGTATTGGTGGTAAGAGATTCAAACCCGCTAGCAGTGTTGCTGCCACCCGTGGTGTTGGAATAAAGAGAATTATATCCATTGGCAGCATTGTAGCTTCCTGAAGTGTTGGCCTGAAGGGTATACATTCCATAAGCGACATTATAGGCACCGGCGGCGTTTGCATAGAGAGACTTATATCCGCTGGCAGTGTTGTAACCGCCCGTAGCGCTATAGAGAGCCTGATAACCAACGGCGGTGTTACATTCGGCTGTGGTATTATTGAAAAGGGCGCTATCTCCAACGGCGGTATTGTAGTTGCCGGTGTTGTAGTAGAGGGAGTAATATCCAACAGCAGTATTGGAATAGCCTGTTTCGTTGGAATAGAGGGATTCTTCTCCGAAGCCGGTGTTTTGGTATCCCGATGTGTTGGATTCAAGAGCGGAGTACCCCATGGCTGTGTTGTTGGTACCGGTATCGTTGTATAAGAGAGACCACGATCCGACGGCGGTGTTAAATTCTCCCGTAAGATTCCAGGCCATACTGCCATACCCGATGGCGGTATTGTAATCAGCACTGGTGTTGGAAGAAAGGGACTGGAAGCCGTAGGCGGTGTTGCCATAACCTATGGTGTCGGAACGGAGGGACCAATGTCCCATGGCAGTGTTCTCATAACCCGAGGTAACGGAGTAGAGGGCGTAAGCTCCGTTGGCGGTATTGGAGTAGCCTATGGTGGTAGTGGAAAGGGTCATGTATCCGAAGGCGGTATTGTTGTTGCCCGTGGTGCTGTAGCGCATGGAGAATGCTCCGGCAGCGGTGTTGGAATAACCGGTGGTATTGGAATTAAGAACCCTGTGGCCAAAGGCGGTGTTGTTGTTGGCCGAAGTGTTGGCGGAAAGAGCTAAATATCCAACGGCGGTGTTGTCAGAACCTGTGGTGTTGGCGTAAAGGGATTGATAACCGGCGGCGGTGTTGTAGGCGCCGGTGCTGTTGGTATAAAGGGAACCGCTGCCGTTGGCGGTGTTGTAATTGCCGGTGGTGTTAGTGTAGAGAGAGTTATATCCGGTGGCGGTGTTATCGGTGCCCGTGGTGTTGGAATAAAGGGATTGATAACCTGCGGCGGTGTTGTTGCCACCTGTGGTGTTTTTATAGAGAGAAAAAGCCCCGTTAGCGGTATTATAAGAGCCTATAGTGTTGAGGATAAGGGAATCATATCCAGCGGCGGTGTTATAATTACCTGTAGTGTTATAGTAGAGCGCCTGACTCCCATTGGCGGTATTCCAGCCACCCGTTGTATTAGTGTAAAGGGTACTATATCCATAACCGGTGTTGTTATTACCGGTAGTATTAAGGTAGAGGGATTGATGCCCGCTAGCGGTGTTGTTATAACCCGTGGTATTTTTATAGAGGGAAATCACTCCAACAGCGGTGTTGCTGGCCCCCGTGGTGTTGTCGTGGAGAGAAGCTACCCCAATGGCAATGTTATTGTTGGCTGTAGTATTGGAGTAAAGGGATTCTCTCCCAACGGCGGTGTTGCCGGAGCCGGTGGTATTGGCTTTAAGGGAATCCCGCCCGACAGCGGTGTTATCTGCGCCCGAAGTGTTGACCAGCCCTGCCTGATAACCCACAAAAATATTATTGACTCCTGTGTTCACATTCCCCGCCTGATACCCCAAGAAAGTTCCGTAAGTGGAGGTTGGAAAACTGATCAGTCCTTGGACTTGAAATTTGCTGTTGGGAGTTGTTGTGCCGATGCCGACGTTCCATGCGGTGCTGGAAGAATAAAGATTGTTGCCCGATAGCGTCCAGTAGCTGGCTCCGCCTCCGCCGGTTATTACGGTGCCTCCGACAGTCAAAGTTCCGGCGACGTTAAGCGCGCCGTTGACGGTTAACTGCTGGCTGGAAGTTGCGGCGGCAAAGGTGCCATAGAGAAGAGCTTTGGATTTATCGCCCGCGGTGTTCGTGCGATCTTGGTTATCTATGTAGAGAGAATTGGATCCAGTTTCGTAATATCCTGCGTAATAACCGAGACCCACATTGCCGATGCCGGTTTCGTTGTAACGAAGAGATCGATATCCGTAAGCGGTGTTATTGCCACCTGTAGTGTTAGAAACCAAAGACCAATGTCCGCTAGCAGTGTTATTGTTACCCGTAGTGTTATTTTGAAGAGAGCCCACTCCCATAGCAGTGTTGCTAGCACCCGTATTATTTGAAAGAAGAGAACTATGACCAATAGCGGTATTGTTGCCGCCTATGGTATTCGCGCGGAGAGAAGACGCTCCGATAGCGGTGTTACTGCCACCCGTGTTTGTATAGAGAGATTGATACCCTATAGCGGTATTTTCCCAAGCATCGGTGTTACTATAAAGGGAAAAATACCCTATGGCGGTGTTGTTTTGACCTGAAGTATTCGCGTTGAGGGAATACGCTCCATCGGCGGTGTTGTTGGCGCCCGTGGTGCTGTAACGCATGGCAAACGCTCCGGTGGCGGTGTTGGAATAACCGGTAGTGTTGGCGGAGAGAGAATAACGCCCAGCGGCGGTATTCTCGTAACCCGAAGAATTAACTATCCCCGACTGGTAGCCAACAAAGGTATTACTGGACCCTGTATTCACATTCCCTGCCTGGTATCCTAAGAATGTTCCGTAAGTGGAAGTTGGAAAACTAATAAGGCTTTGAACCTGAAATTTGCTATTTGGCGTTGTTGTGCCGATGCCGACGTTCCATGCGGTGTTGGAGGAGTAAAGGTTGTTACCAGATTGGGTCCAGCCGCTGGCGCCCACCGCGCTTCCGTTGACGGTCAAAGTTCCGGCGACGTTAAGAGCGCCATTGACGGTCAACTGCTGGCTGGAAGTGGCGGCGGCAAAGGTGCCGTAGAGAAGAGCTTTGGATTTATCTCCGGCGGTGTTTGTGCGATCTTGGTTGTCTATATATAGAGAGTTGGAACCGGTTTCGTAGTATCCTGCATAATATCCTAATGCTACATTACCATTACCCGTGCTGTTCTCGTGGAGAGAAGCATACCCAAGAGCAGTATTGTTAATAGCTGTGGTGTTTCTAAAGAGAGAAACATACCCTATGCCAGTGTTGTAACCGCCCGTGGTGTTGTAGCGGAAAGAATAATCCCCCATGGCGGTATTGTAACTGCCCGTGGTGTTGGAGTAGAGAGATCGATACCCCATAGCAGTGTTGTGTTCGCTCTCGGTGTTGGCCAACCCCGTCTGATAGCCCACAAAAGTATTATTATATCCTATGTTCGCGTTCCCCGCTTGATAGCCTAAAAATGTACTGTAAGAAGAATTCTGAAAATTGATCAAGTCCTTTACCTGAATGGTATTGTTTGGAGTCGTTATGCCGGTGCCGATGCCGACATTGCCGGAGAGAAGAGTTTGTCCGGCGGGGTTGATATAGTAAGTGCCGTCCTGAAGGTCATAAAGAGCGGAAGCTGTAAACATTCCTGTGACGGTCAAAGCACCGGCTTTATTCTGGCCGGTTCCGCCAACATTGATCGGAGCTGAAACATTCCCGTCCGGCGGCGCGACAGTCGGCTCCTGCCAGGCGGCGAAAACAAGGCTGGCGGCAAAGCTCATTATTACGACGCTGGCCGATAAGAGAATGGATTTTAAGCTTTTCATTTTGTTTGCGGTTATGCGATTAATTAAATTTATTTACCCTGTTAAATAAGATTTGAGCCTGTTCCTTAAAAACAATTTGCCAAGATAGGTCTTTAAATACTTTTCTCTGTGGGTGGCATCTTGCTGGTTGAGGCATGCTTCGTAATAAATTAACTTTAATGGTTTTCTGTTTTTTGTTGATAATACCAGTCCTTTTTGATGTTGCTCAAATCTTAATTTTAAATCTTTCGTATATCCTGTATATAATTTTTTATCTTTGCCTGATTTTAATATGTAAACATAATAAAACATTCTGGCAAAGATTTAAAATTATTTAACAGGGTGAATTTTAACAGGGTGAATTAAATCTTATTCACATAGGTAACTGTAAATTCCGTCTTGCCGCGGATGTTCTGGCCGGACTCGATCAAAACCCTCTCTCCCGCGGACAAATGTTTCAGGCCGGCCAGGCCCGTGTATTTCACCGTATTGTTTTTTTCGAATATGGAAGTCTTGTCGTCGAATTTGATCGTGAGCTGTCTTGACTTCTGGTCTTCAAAATTGGAACCGTCTCCCTGTATCGTTATTCCGTCCGATTGGACGGACACGATATCTCCCTGGGTGTTAAAAATAGCGGAGGGCATTTGCGTTCCGGGCGGGAGGACGGGATTGTCTATGGCCGCAGGATTGGCTTCCGCCAGCGCCTGCTCCTGGGTCTGCCCTTCTTTCTGTTCCAGCTCCCCTGCTGTGCCGGGAGCGGCGGCTTTTAAAACAGCTTCTTGATCCGGAGTGATTGCCGGCGTTTCTTGGGATACCGTGCAAGGAACGGCTTGGGCGGTTTCGCATTTGCGGGTTTGCGAAAGGTAAAAAATATAACCGAGGTTCGCGGCTTCCAGCAAAATTATTGCGGATATGAAAATTATCGTTGGTCTGCTGAAGTTTGGAATTTTCATAGAAGCCGTCTGCGAAATAATAATTATCGAAAAAATTTATTGGTTAAAATCTAAATAGAATTTGCAACTTTGCTATTTTATTTTAGCAGACGCCAGGTATATGGCAATATGCGAAACTGTGGATAACTGGAAAGCGTAGATAATGTAAAATGCAAAAATCAAAATGTAAAATGACAATTTAAAAATTTAAAATGTAGAATCGAAAAGGGTGTAATTTTCAAACTCCAATTTTCAATGAATGTTTCAATTTACAATGTTCCAAACCTCTGCTACTATTCCGGCAACGCCATTGAAACATTGAAGCATTGGAATTTCATTGTAAATTGCAGTTTGAAAATTAAGTAATAAAAAGAGGGTACTCGATCATTTTGATCTTTCCCCATATATAGAATTTCGAGAGTTAACCCGAAATTATCTCGTTTTCGCCGCGGGCTGGAAGAAAAAACACTTCTTTCTCCCCTCCTTGGCACACCTTTCTATTATCTCTTGCTCGTCCAGCATTTTCCCGTGAAGACCGCACCTGTATTCAGCCATTCAAATCCTTCTCCTTGGCTTTAACCCATTGCATCTCTTGAGCTCTCGGATCTCTCCCTGCTGTTCGATCAAAAGCTGGGTTTGCAAAGCGCCGTTTCTCGCGCACGTCTTTCCTTTTCTGCTCAACCGCAGATGCTCGCACTTTCCAGGCAAGCATTTTGCCGCCGTATCCGCCGCATCCATATTTTTCTGGCCATAATAACAAACCCAATACCGAACCATGAAGCCTCCTTGTATCTCTATTGTTAAGGTTCTAAGGGGATGAGCCCTAAAGCCCGTTCCCTCAATCCCCTAACCTCGAATTTCTCTATTAAAAAAACAGACAAGGAGGATTTCCTTGTCTGTTTTTGATCTGTCTGTTAAACATTTTTTGTTTTTATGACCTCATCGATAACCCCGTATTCCTTAGCTTCTTCCGCGGTCAGATAGAAGTCCCTGTCGGTGTCTTTCTCTATCCTGGCCATGGGCTGGCCGGTATGCTTGGATAATATCTTGTTCAGGGAGTCTTTGAGCTTCAAAATTTGCTTGGCGGTAATTTCTATTTCGCTCGCCTGGCCGGTAACTCCGCCAGCCACCTGGTGAAGCAATATCTCGGCATTGGGCAAAGCGTAGCGCTTGCCTTTTTGGCCGGCGGCGAGCAATGTGCCTGCCATGGAAGCGGCCATGCCGACGCAAACCGTTGATATCTCCGGCTTGACGTACTGCATCGTGTCGTAAATGGCCAAACCAGCCGTGACCGAACCGCCCGGGCTGTTTATATAGATCTGAATATCTTTTTTGGAATCTTTAGAGGCCAGAAACAGCAGCTGGGCGATGATCGCGTTAGCCAAGCCGTCGTTTATTGGGCCGGCCAGAAAAATGATCCTGTCGCGCAAGAGCCTTGAGTAAATGTCATAAGCCCTCTCGCCGGATTGGGTTTTTTCGATAACAGTTGGAATCAGGTTCATAATATTTTGGGACTTAAGTTATAATTAAGCGTAAAGCGTAAAGCGTAAAGTGCAAAGCGAAAAGTGTAAAACAACGAACGAGCGTAAAGCGACCTAATTTTCAATTTCCAAATCTCTTATTTCCCTATCCATATTTCTTGACGCTTCTTCGATCAGGGGCTTTATCTTCGGCAAATCTTCTTTTACAGTTTTCCATAAAACTTTCTTGTCGACTCCAAAATATTCATGAATCAGCTTATCCCGCATTCCCGCCATTATTTTCCATGGAATATCCGGATATTTTCCTCTTATCTTTGGAGGAATGTGCTTGACTGCTTCGCCGATAATTTCAAAATTCCTTATTGTCGCGTCAATCGTTTTGGAGTCCCCGGAAAACTCATCAAAAGATAATCCTTTTGAAAATTTCTCTGTTTTCTTGATGGCTTCAATGATGTCGTCGATATAAAGCCTGTAATCTCTTTTATACATAAACAACCTCGTTAAGTATCCTGTCTTTTATCCTTAATTTTAAGGTATCTTTCATTATCAAGTCCACTTTCAGCCCCGCTTTTTGAGCCAAAAAATTTTCAAGTTCTATGAAATTAAAGAGTCCGACAGGTTCGCAAAACTCAACCAGCATATCAAGATCGCTCTTACTGCTTGCTTCTCCTCTGGCATAGGAACCGAATATGCCGATCCTTTTTACTTTAAACTTTTCTTTAAGCAGCGGTGCCAGCTTTTTTAATTTAATTTTTATTTTCTCAATTTTTTGCATAAATCTCTTAGATTGCAACTTTATGCCTTTAATTGTAGCAAAGAAGCGTAAAGTGTAAAGCGAATGTACTAAACAAACTCCAATTTTCAATTTTCAATGAAATTGCAATGTTTCAATGACTATAATGTAAAAATCAAAATGCCTGCCTGCCGGTAGGCAGGGAAAATGACAAACAGTTTATAAAGCCCCAATGACCAAATCCCAATGACCAATTATTTATTTTTATCGTTGGCGCTTCTAATTATCGCGGCTAAAATAAGATTCAACTCTTGGGCTTCTTGCCATAGTTTCCTTGCTTCAGGTTTAGAATCGGGAATGGTGTGAGCAATTAACCTCAACCAGTATTTTGTTTCTTTCGTTTCTTTCTTGGAAATAACAACCTTATTTATAAAATCTTTTTTAGAGTTAGCTTCATCAGCTTCGCTATAATTTGCTCCAATACTGGTTCCTGCCCTTACCAATTGGCTTATTAAGGGTTTCGTTATCGTGTCTTGGGGAAGCTTTTTTGTAAAATCAATAACTTCTTCGCTAAATTTAACAGTCCTCTCAACTAAATCATATTCCCGTTTGGGATTTTGGCCATTGGGGCTTGGTTGGACATTGGTCATTGGGATTTTTCAACAATTTTGATTTTTGCATTTTACATAATCGTTTGTTCAGAACATTCATTTCCTGCCCATCGGTAGGAAAATAGGGGTTTGGAAATTGATTAAAGCTATTTTTCGCTTCAAAGCCCCAAGGCTTTGAAGGCTTTCTCCTGCTTGATTTCGTCTTCGGCGAAAGATGACAGCTTGTCTATGTCCACTTCTTTTTGGACGGCTTTCAGGTCGGGGTAATAGCTTAACATTTCGTTAAGCCTGTCCTCTATTTCTTTGGCATCGGCCTCAACTCCCTCTTTCTTTGTTATCTCACGCAGGATCAAAAAATTCTTTACTCTTTTCTTCGCTACCTCCCCCAATTCTTTTTCCATATCAGCCTCGGTCTTGTTTATCTGCTTCAAATATTCCTCAAAGGCTATATTCAAATTCGCCGCTATCTGGTCCTTGGCATTATGCATCATTTGATGGGTTTCTTTATCCAATAAAACCTGGGGCAGATCGGCTTGAACGGTTTTGGACAGTTCGGCAAGGAACTCTTCCCTTTGCCTCTCCTTTTCGGCGTGTTCTTTCTCTTCTTTGATCCCCTCTTGGATGTTTGTTTTCAAAGTCTCCAGATCCTTAAAATCGCCAAGCGATTTGACCCAATCGTCAGTGGCTTCGGGCAATTGGAATTTTTTTACCGCCGCCATTTTAACTTTGACCTTCAAGGTCTTGGTTTTGTCTTTATCGGAAGCAAAATCAACCTCTTTCTCCTCTCCGGCCGACATTCCCGCCAGGCTATCCTCGAATTCCTTGGGGTAGTGGCCTTTGCCCAAGATAAAAGCGTCTTTGCGCTCTTTTCCCTCCTCTATTTCCGGCGAGGAAAAACTGATCTCGACAAAATCCTCGTTCCGGGCGGGTTCCGGTTTCTCGGTCAAAGCAGCCCTTGAACGCTGAAGGTTTAAAATGGTTTCGTCCACTTCTTTCGCCTCAACCTTAACTTCTTTTTTCTCCACTTTGTTCGCGACAGCTTTGTAATCCGGCAATATTATCTCCGGCAGTATCTCAAACTCGGCGGACATGACAAACTCATTGCCCTGGGCCAACTTCAAAAGCTCTATTTCGGGCTGGGAGATCACTTCCATTTTTTGCTTCGCCAAATCCGCGACAGCCATCGGCCAAAGATCATCAACGGACAAGGTCGCCGCTTCTATCAAAACTTTCTGGGGATTAAGATTCGATTCAATTAAAGTTCTCGGGGCCTGGCCCTTGCGGAAGCCCGGTATCTCTACCTCTTTGCTCAAACTCAAAAAAGCCTTTTCATAATAAGGAGAAAAATCCTCCCAAGACTGCTCTATCTCTACCTTAACTTTTGTTTTTGAATTTTCTTTGATTGTGAGTTTCATGTGTTTGTATTTTTTCAAATTATGCCTCTTAATTCAGCCCTGTCGCGATAAATGTCGCGAATTGTCGCGATGAATTTCATTTTGTCACGATTGTCACGATGGCTGTCACGATGTTTGTCGCGATAATTTCATCGCGACAAACCGCATTTATCGGTTGTCACGATGATTGTCGCGAATGTCGCGTAAAAGTGTCACGCAAGGGGTTAGACCCCTTGGACAGTTATTTCTCGGTTTTGGCCTTTGACTTTTTGGTTTTGGCGGGTTTTTTGGCTTCTTTCTTGGCTTCAACTTCTTTTTCTTCGCCGACTTTAACGTCTTCGACGACGACAGGCGTTTCTGCTTCAACCGTCTCAATAACCGGCTCGACAACAGCTTCTCCTTGGACTTCAGCCTGCTCTCCCTCTTCAACAGGGGTTTGGCCTTGTTCTTCAAGCTGTTCCGGACTTTTCACGTCTATTTTCCATCCGGTCAATTTGGCGGCCAGTCTGACATTTTGTCCTGCGCGGCCGATCGCCAAAGAAAGCTGATCGCTCGGAACAATAACCAAAGCTGTGTTCCTGGGCTGAACCCTGACCTCGATAACCTTTGCCGGAGAAAGGGCGTTGGCAAGATACTTTTCGTTGTCGTCCGAATATTCAATGATATCCACCTTCTCTCCTCCCAATTCGGAGATAACGGCTGATACTCTGACTCCCCTCTGTCCGACCATCGCGCCGATCGGATCCACTCCTTCGGCCAATGACGCAACGGAAACCTTGGTTCTTGAACCGGCTTCACGGGCGATCGATTTGATCTCTATCTGTCCGGACGATATTTCCGGCACTTCCAACTCAAAAAGCTTGGAGATCAATTTGGGATAAGCGCGGGAAAGCAATATGAACGGTCCGCGGGGGCTTTCTTCTACTTTTAGAACAAATACCTTAAGCCTTTGGCCGGAACGGTAAAACTCGCCTCTTACCTGCTCTTCGCGGGGCAAATAGCCCAAGGTTTTGCCAATATCCAAATAAAGGCCGCTAGATTCGACCCTTTGGATAATGCCGGAAATAATATCCCCTTCCCTTGATCTGAATTCTTCCATAATGCCGACTCTTTCGGCTTCTCTCAACTTTTGAAGCACGACTTGCTTGGCTGTTTGCGAAGCAATGCGTCCGAAATCCGTCTTTGTTTCCAGCGGAAAGATCAATTCCAAACCCGGCTGGGCGGTCTTTTCTATTTTCTTGGCTTCGTTAAGCATAATATGCTTTTCCGGATTGAATCTCACTTTTTTGACCTCCCCTTCCGCAATTGCTTCTTCGGCTTCCAGCTCGGCCTCGGTCTTGTTCTTCAACTCTTCCAGCTCGGCCTCGGAATAGATCATCGAATCGTCAACCACGATCTTTACCTGCCAAAAATTAACTACCCCGTTTTTCGGGTCAAGCTTGGCCTTTATTATCTGGCCTTTCTGGCCATATTCCTTTTTATAGGCGGCGGCCAAAGCCTGCTCGGTGGTTTCGACCACCTTTTCCTGCGGCAAGGCCTTTTCTTCCGCGATCTGTGCGATCGCCGATGCGAATGATTTCAGGTCCATATTTCCTCTGTATTCCCGCCAGCCTCCGTATTCCGGAGAAAAGCGGCTGTTTATAATTGTTATTTATTGAATTTTATTGAAAAAAAATCCGGGGTCATCCGGACATGTTCTTCAGAATCTGTCATTAACTACCAATATGATAGCAAGACAGCAAAGATTGTCAAGATTGATTGGCGCGAATAATGCAAAATTGAAAAATCAAAATGTAAAATGACAATTCAAAATTATAAAATTTTTAATTTTTTCATTGTCATTTTGATTTTTGATATTTACATTTTAAATTATCGTTTACTCTTTGCTCTTTCTCTAATTTTAGTTTAAAATGCAGACAAAGTTTATTGCCCGGTTTCACAGGCTACCAAACTATGAAAGCTGATATTCCTAAAGAAGTAAAATTTGTGCTCGACGGCCTGAAAGCCAAGGGTTTCCAGGCTTATGTGGTGGGCGGCTGCGTCCGCGATCTTTTGTCTAAAAGAAAACCGGCTGATTGGGATGTTACGACCGATGCCGCGCCGGAGCAGATCGCTTCGATCTTTCCCGATAATTTCAGCGATAACAAATTCGGCACCGTGACCGTGATCGCCAAAAGCGATGATCCGACCTTGCGAGATATAGAAGTCACGCCTTTCCGCACCGAGCAGAACTACACGGACAGGCGCCATCCCGACGAGGTCAAATGGGCGAAAACCATTGAGGAAGACTTGAGCCGCCGCGATTTTACGGTCAACGCTCTGGCTCTGGACGAAACGGACGGGGAAGTGAGCATGATCGATCTTTTCGACGGCCAGAAAGACTTGAAGGCCAAAATACTGCGCACTGTCGGCAAGGCCGAAGAGCGCTTCAATGAAGACGCTTTAAGGATGTTGCGCGCCATTCGCTTTTCCGTAACCTTGGGCAAAGACTGGGAAATCGAGGCCAAAACCAAGAAAGCGATCTCGGACAACGATTATTTGTTAAAAGAGATATCCCAAGAAAGGATAAAAGAAGAATTATCCAAAATGATCGCGTCCGACGAAGCGGCGCAGGGGATAGAGATCCTTAGAGAAACGGGCCTTTTGAAATACATCATTCCCGAATTGCTGGAGGGCTATAAGGTGGGACAGAACAAACACCATGTTTACGATATTTACGAGCATTCCATCCGTTGTTTGGATTTTGCGGCCAAGAAAAAATTCAATTTTCATGTCAGGATGGCCGCGCTGCTTCACGATATAGGCAAGCCGCGCACAAAAAGAGGGGACGGGATCGATTCCACATTCTACGGCCACGATATCGTGGGCGCCAGGATCGCCAAACAAGTCCTTGGCCGCCTGAAATTCCCCAATAAAGACGCAGAAAAGATAACTTTACTGGTCAGATACCATTTATTTTATTACAACGTCGATGAAGTGGGGGAATCGTCGATCCGCCGCCTGGTCCGCAATGTCGGCGTAGAGAATATGGAAGAGCTTTTGCAGGTCAGGATGGCCGACCGCATCGGTTCCGGCTGTCCAAAAGCCGAACCTTACAAATTAAGGCATTTCAAATATCTGGTCGAAAAAGTCGCCCAAGATCCCATCTCCGCCAAAATGCTGGAAGCGGACGGACAAGACGTGATGAGGATCCTCGCCATCAAACCCGGCCCGAAGATCGGCCGGATACTGGATATATTGCTCGGCATCGTTTTGATCGATCCTGCCAAGAACGACAAGGGATTTCTGGCGGACAAAATAAAAGAACTGGGCCGATTGTCCGAGGCGGAATTGATGGAGATGGCGCAGGACGCGAAAGAGGAGAGGGACCAGACCGAAACCAAACGCGACGAGATGACGAAGCAGAAGTATTGGGTAACATAGCTAATTTAAAATTGAAAAATCAAAAATCAAAATTAAGGTATCGCTTCGCGATAATATATAATCCCGCCAGCGGCGGGATACCATAATTTTCCATTTTGATTTTTACATTTTACATTTTCACAGGTACGTTTCACAAACTACGGAAAATCTGATAAGATTGCAGTCGTCAACATTTTCGGGGTGTAGTATACCGGTAGTACGTGCCCTTCGGGAGGGTAAAGATTGGGTTCGATTCCCAGCACCCCGACCAAATATGAGATTTATAAAAACAAAAGCGATCAATTCTCAGAAACAAACCTATTTCAAGGATGTTTATAAAAAAGGCGGTTCTGCGCTGGATTGGAACTTTGGAACAGCGGGACATAAACTCGTTGAGCTCGTCATAAACGGCACGATCAAAAGAGGGGATAAAATTCTGGACATTGGCAGCGGTCCAGGCAATGAGGCTGTTTTTCTATCCAAGCAAGGAATGGATGTTACCGGCCTCGACATCAACCCCGATGCCATCGCCATCGCAAAGGATCTCTCTATCCTCCAAGAAGCAAGCAATATAAAATTCGTTCAAGGAGACGCGCTAAATCTTGACTTTAACGATGAAACGTTTGATGTGGTTAATGATACCTTTGTTTTCCACCACTTTGAAAAATCCGCAAGGAAAAAATATGCGCGCGAAATAAGGCGCGTGCTAAAAAGGGGAGGAATTTTCGTTTTGAGGGGATTCTCTTGCAAGATGACTCCAGGCAGCGGTCCATTCAGACTTACGGGAAACGAAATACTGGAAGCCTTCATGCCCTGCTTTGAAGTAGAGGAGCTATCCTTGTTTAGAAATCTGCCCACAATAAAACGTCCGAAACAATGGCACTGGTTTGGCATATTTCGAAAACCAAAATAATTCCGCTTTTGATCCTGGTATGAAAGATCAAAATAAAAAATATATCCATATATTGTCAAGTGCCGAGGCATTTGGATTTGGTCCGTGTTCAAAGCTTACCTCTATTGTCAAAAGTTTAAAAAATGACATTCCTTATTCCAGAATCGATTTTTTAGGCGAAGGTTCGGCTTTAAGCTTTGCCCTTCAAAACCATCATCTCTTTAATAATATTAAGGAATATGACGGGGTCTACCCAAACGCAAACGAATTCGACCTTGTTTTAAGCGTCATGAACCCGTATATCGTACTTTGGGGATGGTTCCATCGTAAAAAATGCATCTACGTAGACAGCCTCTATTGGTTTTGGAAGTTCGAAAAAAATATTTTTAAAAAATTAGAATCGACGATAGACCAGCTCACGAACGCCACCTCGCTTAACGAAGTATGGGCTCTTATCAAAGACATAGACGGCCACAACTTGCATTATATAGCTCACAGGCTGTCAACAATCTCATGCAGCCAGTATTTCAACGGCACCGAAATCAAAACCGATGTATTCAGAAAAAATATTAAAAACCTGGTAGAGGTAAACCCAATAATCGATGCCTCGTATAAAAAAGAGGCAAAAAGAGACACTATCCTGATATCCTTGGGAGGGTTGTTGTCTCCACTTAATCGCGAGAAAGAAGCGTTATCCTATGTAGGAGTGGTGCTCAAAATAGCCGAAGATTTCATATCGGAGGCCTCAAAACATTATAAAGTAATCCTAGCCACCAGCCCCGAAATGGCCAAATTAATAAAGGGAACGAACCAAGATATTGCCGTAACGACCTTATCCCAAGAAGAAATGCTTAAAACGATCAACAGGTCTTCTTTGGTGTTAACACCGGCAGGGATAACCACCATGTATGAATGCCTGATGTACGAAACTCCTTTTTTTGTGCTGCCGGAGCTGCATGACGGCCATTATCCCAATTATTTAAGATTGGCCGGCGGCAACAAAAAAAAGATCAAAGCGCTGCCATCGGTCTTTCCTAATGCCTTGATAAACCCGTTAGTGGACAATAGACAAGAGACATATCCGGACGACGAAATAAGAAAAATACAATCGTTCATAAAAAAACTCAACATAACCAACGACAAAACGTTCAACAGCATGAAATCGAACGTCAACGATCTTCTGGCCCTGATACTAGATCGCGAATCGCTAAAAAAGATGGCTAAGAACCAGAAAAAATTTGCGCTGGGCAATGCCGCCAGCAGAAACAAAAACGTGATCGACGTAATAAAAAAAGGCATTGAGAGGGAAGACCCTCCAACAATATGCAAAAAACACACCGTCGGAATAATTTCATCTGCTATTCCGGTTCGCGACAAAAAGACCATCGACCTTTTCAATAGTCTGGGAACGCACCTTGCCAAACACAATATCAACATAGCCACCGGAGCCGCAGTAGGGATATCTCATCTTGTCGGCAAGAGCGCCAAAGACGCCGGATCCAAGCTGATAGGATTTTCTCCAAACACGAATGCCTTGACCCACAGCAGAAAACCGGACAACGCTCCCATAACCCACTTCGACATCATTCATTTTAATAGCAATGGTTTTACGGCACGATCGTTGGAATTTATCGAGACTGTGGATGCTTTGATAATGGTATCCGGCAGGATGGGAACATTGTCGGAATTCACGATTGGATTCGAGGAAGGCGTACCGATCTTTATATTAAAGGGCTATGGCGGCGTCAGCGACCGAATAGAAGAGATAATTTCATTCGCAGACAAAAAAGGCCTTGTTCCGCCGGCCGTTTTTACCGACGCGAAAAAATTGGCCGAGAACCTCCTCTTTTTTTTAAGATCAAATTATTACAAATGAAAAAATATCTGAACGAAAATAAATATTATCTGGGGCTGGAAGGAGAGTTGATCAAGGCGAAAAAAGGATACCCTGTAAAAATAGGGTTTATTGGTTGCGGAAGCCATGCTTTCCGCAACGTGTATCCATGTCTTCGGTTTTTGCCCGTGGACCTGATGGCGGTCTGCGACATCAATAAGGATAAAGCCGATCTATTCAAACGCCAATTCGGCGCTCGCAGGTCTTATACCGATTACAGAGATATGCTTGCCAACGAAGAACTCGACGCAGTGATGATCGTAGTTGGCTTCGGAGAAGATGGCAGCCCCCTCTATTTTCCTATAGTCAACGACGTCCTGATGCGAGGGATCCCCGTTTGGTTTGAAAAGCCTCCCGCCAGAAACGCATCGGAAGTAAAAAAAATGATCTGCTCGGCAAGGAAGGGAAAAACTTTCGCGCAAGTCGGATTTAAAAAAATGTTCATGCCGTCGGTTGATAAAGCAAGAAATATCATAAATTCGAAAGAATTCGGCAAAATCAGCACGTATACTCTCCGCTATCCCGTAGACCTTCCTTCGGACATACGCGATATTGAAAGCGCGGGACCACGAAGATTCCTCGATGATTTCGTCCATATCGCTTCAACCATAATTTCTCTTGTGGGCAGACCCGATCGCTTATTTTATAAACGATCGGAAAATAACGGCGCTATCGCGACCCTCGTACATAATTCAGGCCGTATCGGCTCCATTCATCTGTGTCCCGGAGCATCGGAAATGTGCCCCCTGGAACAGCTTGAGATAGTGGGTGAGGGCGCTAACGTAATAATCAATAACAATATCGAAATCACTTACTATCCGCCTTCAAAAAGATTGCCCTATGGAAGGACGGAAAGCTTCATCCCTTCAAACGGACACGGCGCGGAGTATTTCCTGCCGGAATTTTCTCTCGGACAACTCTACAATAAAGGACTTTTTCTGCTGGGCTATACCGCCGAAATAAGAGAATTCATAATATCGGTTCACGACAAACGGGAGCCAAAGCATGCCGGGTTAGAAGATGCATTGGCCGTAATGCAATTATATGACGCTTTTGCAGGAGGAGAGGGCAAAGACATCGAAATAGGCAGCGGCTCCATAAGAACAAAGCCTCTTTGCCATTCAACGGCAGATAACAAAACTCCAAGATGTCCGAACTGCAAGGAAGTGATGTTTTTAAAAGATGGATGGAATTACAATTGTAAAAAATGCGGACGAATGATCGCTTCCAGCGAATTGAAGTGAAATATGATGATCGCAAAAATCGCCTTAAACAAACTGAAAGAAACGTTATTGGACGATGAGATAATTGTAGCTTCCAAGCGCCTCCCATCCGGCGACAAAAGAAAAGAAGGACATCGCATTTATTTGACTGTTCACACAGATAAACGCAATCTTTTCGTTAAATACGACCCTGCGGCCGCTTCTGGCGCGTTCAAAAGGGAATACGGTGCGCTGATGAAGGTTAGCCTGGACGAATTCATCGTGCCACAACCAATAAAACTTATGGATAATGGGATAGTAATGTCTGAGGTTGCAGGCGTATCCATAGAAAAAACGGTGAAAAAAAATGGGCTGGAGCAAAGCTTAGAATTACTGACTGGTGCGGTTATAAATATCGCGAATTTTCATAAAAATCACACTTGTCGGGCAAGAAAAAAGGGCAATGAGGAAATATATAAAAAAATTACAGGCAAAAAGGCGGACGCTGACGCCAAAACAGCCATCGATCAAGCAAATTTTGGATTTATGCATGGAGACCTGGACCCGTTCAATATGCTTTATAGCGCAGAAGAAAAAAAATTAGGACTTATAGACTGGGAAAATTTCCGCGAGGACGGGATCCAAGAACTCGACGCTTTGCATTTCATAATTATGCTTGGCGTTATCGCCAATCCGAAAATTTCCTGGCGGGAGCTATACGGGATCATATTCAAAAAAAACAAGGAAAACCCTTACCTGAACCTGTTAGAAAGGTATTGCGCAAAAAGATCGGTCCCCATGAGGACAACCTTGGGATTAATACCGATCTATTGCGAAACGCAAAATCACCGGCTGGCGGAAGCGCAAAGAGACACAAAAAAATTTCTCTATAACGACTTTAAAAAACTGCATGAAAATTCATAATGTTTTCGACGCGATAGTAATAGGCTCCGGCCCAAGCGGAATATTCGCTTCAATTGAATTGATTGAAGCGGGATTGAACGTGGCTCTTGTCGATAAGGGCGGAAATTATTACACCAGGACAAGCACCGAAAACAAGGGACTGATCGGATTTGGGGGCGCCGCAATGCGGTATGACGCCAATTTAGATTATTCAAACGGGATACCGGAGAGATCAAACCTTGGAGAAAAAGTGTTCGCGGACAAAAAAACGGCTGAAAAACGCATCAAAGAAGTCTACAAAAGATTGAAATTTTTCGGCCTGAAGAAGAAAGAAGAAACAGATAACAACGGCGTCCGCAACAACAGCCTGGGGATCATCGATAAAGGAATTCTGCCGGTCGGAGAAAGGAATCTAACGGATATCCTAAAAAATGTTTACGACCATCTGATCGGAAAGAATATCAGTTTTTTTGAATTCACCGAGGTAACCGAAATAGTTAAAGGGGAGGGATTTAAGGTAAGAGCACTAAGATCAGAAAAGGAAGAACTGATAATCAAGGGAAAAAACGTAGTGATCGCTACCGGAAAACTATCGACAACGCGCTCAAGGGGCATCTTCGACCTGCTTGGGGTTGAATACGAATATTGCGATTCCATAGACATCGGCGTAAGAATAGAGACAAAAAAAAGATCAACCGATCAAATCACTATGAAATGCGCTGATCCAAAAATCGTTTCCGAAAACAAAGGGACATTATCAAGAACTTTCTGCTGGTGTCCCGGAGGAAAGGTCATTGATTATAAATTTGAAAATATCGATATGATAGACGGACAGCACTGCCACGACAATCCGACCGATCAAACCAATTTTGGAATCGTCACGACAATAAAATTTCCCAAAGGGACCGATGGTACAAAATTCGGGATAAATTATGTAAAAATGTTCAATGAATTCACAGGCCACAAGGCAGGAATGCAAATGATGAAAGGCTTAAAAGATGGAAACGCTACTTTGCCGGAAAATGTCGAAAAAAATGAAATAACTCCGACTATATCAAAATACTCGCTGGTCGATTTGAATATACTGTTAACATCAAGCGTTAAAGAAGGAATATTAAAGCTTGTTAATAAAATAAACGAGATTTACCCGGGAGCGATAATGGACAACTCTCTGGTGTACGGACCAGTGATAGAAAGAATATTCCCCAAGATAGGCTTAGACTCCAGTATGGAAAGCTCCATTAAGGGGCTTTATGTCGTAGGAGATATATCCGGCAAGGCAACGGGAGTGGTTACCGGGGCGGCAATGGGGATTGAAGCGGCTTCACGCATAATATCAACCATATGAACAATTCTGAATACAACCAATATTCCAAAAATTTCGAGATCGACAAAAAAATGGAAGATAAGATCGTTGCCACACTAAGGAACAATGACCTGTCATGGCCCTTTGGCGCGACTAAGGAACTAGAAAGGAATATAAGCCGTTTTTTAAACGTAAAATATGCGCTCGCGCATTGCAACGGTACTTCCGCCATGTATGCGGCGATGTTCGCTGCGGGCGTTGGCAGAAACACGGAAGTCATTTGTCCAACTTATACATTTTGGGCGTCCATCGCGCCTGCCGTCAACCTGGGAGCGCGGGTCATCTTTTGCGATATAAACAAAGACGATCTTCTGATCGATACAAGTTCGGTCGAAAAAAATATAACCTCCAAAACAAAAGCGATAATAGCGCCGCACCTATGGGGAAGGCTTTGCAATATCGACAAGCTGAAAAAAATTTGCAACCGGCACAACCGGAAAATTTATATTATAGAGGACTCTTCCCACTGTTTTGGAGCCAAGTATAAAGATAAATTCTTAGGCACCTTAGGTGATGTCGGAATATTCAGCTTGCAAGCCGGAAAACCTCTTATTGCAGGCGAGGGAGGGATGCTGGTAACGGATAATTTTGAAATTTACGATGCAGCGATGTATCTTGGCCACTATGAACGGATCAAGCTTTCCTCGAGGACAAGATATGCCGGATATTCAAAAACCGGGGGAGGATATAAGTTCAGAATCCACCCCCTTGCATCCGCCATAGCCATTACCCATCTCAAGGGAGTAAAAGAGAGATTGCAAAGACACAATAAGCTGATGCTCTATTACGAATCCGGATTAAATGGTATAAACCAGCTACAAATCCTTAAAAAGCCTTATAAAAACTTCGATTACGGCGGCCGTTTCGGCTTGAGAGCGACCCTAAAAATCGACTCCGGCCGAAGATCGACCTTTATGAAGGAATGTAATAAAAAAGGGTTGCTAATCGAGGAAGAGTATATCCCTCTTCTCCATAGAGAAAGGTTTTTCTTGGACCATGGAGCGAAAAAAGCGGGAAAAAACGCGTTCAAGGAAACCGAGAAAATCCATAGTTCTCTTATATCATTGCCTATTTTCTATAAAGGAAATAATGATATAATAAACATCTACGTCAGAGACCTTGGCAATTTATTAAAAAAATATAATTAAAATATTTCCATGCTAGACATTAAATTCATAAAACAAAATAAAGAAAAAGTGGAAAAAGCGATCTTTCTCAAGAATATCGACGTTGATATTAACCTGCTGTTAAAATTGAACGACGAAAGAATAAGCCTTCTGACGGAGGTGGAAAATATCAGGGCGGACAGAAATAAAAATATCGATGCGGTCAAGGGACTGCACAAAGACGATCTGTCAAAAAAGAATGGCCTCGTTGAAGAAGGCAAAAAGATCAAAGAGAGGCTGAAGGAGCTGGAAGAACGATTCCGCGATGTTGATAAAAAATTTCAGGAACTCATGCTAATCGTGCCGAATATTCCGTCCGAGGATACCCCTGTCGGAAAAAGCGAGGCAGACAATGTAGAAGTGAAAAAATGGGGAGAAATGCCAAAGTTCGATTTTCCGCTTAAAAACCATATAGAAATAGGAGAAAATCTAGATATTTTAGACTTGGATACCGGAGTAAAAGTATCCGGTTTCCGAGGTTACTATTTAAAAAATGACGCTGTTTTATTGCATTTCGCCGTATTATGGTACGCATTAAACAAATTGATGCAAAAAGGTTTTACTCCATTTTTGCCCCCAACTCTAGTAAATGAATTCGTGCTGGTCGGCAGCGGACATTTTCCTTTTGGTAAGGAAGAGGTGTATCAGATCGCCAACGCCGGAAAACTGGAAAGCGGCGAAGCGATAACCAATCCGACATATCTGGTGGGAACAGCCGAACCGTCTCTTCTAGCTTATTATTCGGACAAAGTTTTGGAAGAAAAAAATCTGCCGACAAAAGTCTGCGGCATATCCCAGTGTTACAGATCGGAGGTCGGAAGCTACGGAAAGGACGTCAAGGGACTATATCGGATACATGAATTCATGAAGGTCGAGCAGGTAGTGATCTGCAAAGCTGATATTGAAGAATCGAACAAACTGCTTGAAGAAATGCGGAACATTTCCGAGGAGATACTCCAAGACCTTAAACTCCCATACAGGGTGCTAAGCATCTGCACCGCCGATATGGGCGCGGGAAAATATAAAATGTACGATATCGAAACATGGATGCCTTCCAGAAATTCATATGGAGAAACGCACTCTGACTCCAATTTGACGGATTGGCAAACCAGAAGGCTTAATATAAAATATCTAACCAAAGAAGGAAAAAAGGAATACGCGTTCGCGCTCAACAATACAGCCATAGCGTCTCCGCGAATCCTGATCGCAATAATGGAAAACTGCCAGCAAAAAGACGGCTCAATAAAAATACCGGAAGTTTTAAGGCCTTATCTTGGCAATAAAGAAACTATTAAAAAAAGACAGTAAATATGCAGGGGAGGATCATAAAGCGTAACAATCTTTATTATTGCGCCGCCAAAGGCAAACTCCGCCCCATTAAAATCGATACGACCGACAAGATCAATAACGGCGACCTTGTCGAGATAAAAAACGAAACGGCGAGCGGATCAAAAGAGATAAAAAGATCGAATATTTTAGTTCTAAAAAAAATCCCCTCAAGAGCGAAATTCATCGACATTGAGGATACGACTCCTTTATTTAAGAGGCTGGAAAACAGAATATTAGATCTGCGCAGGCCGGTCAATCACGCCAGATTCATGGCCAGATCGGAGATAAACAAAACATTATCCCGACTGTTCGGCGACAACGGATATATTAATGTCAATACTCCGTTGATTGTCGGACCGATAACCGAAGGGAGGGTAAAAACCTTTAATATCGATTTTTTCGGCAAAGCCGCTTTTTTAGCTATGACCAAGTTGGTGCATTTAAGACATTTAATATGCGCCGATTTTGAAAAAGTTTACGACCTGTCGCCAGTATTCGTAGGAGGAAAACATAAGACCTCCGCCCATGTCTCTGAATATTATACTTTTGACTGGGCTAATTCCGAAAAAACTGAATTTTCCGGCCAATTACGGCATATAAATAAAATTTTGTTCGATCTAGTGTCTAATTTATCAAAGCTTGAAAACTCGTCCGGCTTGATCGTCAGTTCGAAAAAAAAATTGTTGCTGGAGGAGATCAAAAGCACGAATATCGTGACTTACCGCGAACTAATGCGGCAATATATTATTGAAAATCCCGGGGATAAAAAAACGCTGGAACAACATCATCTTCCCGATAGAGTTATCGAGTTTGCGCACCGTCTCTACGGAAGATATTTATGGGTGACGGAATTTCCTGAAAAATTCAAACAATTCTATTGCGACACTATTGAGGTAAACGATGAAAATGTCGTTTTGGCATCGGACTTGTGGTGGAATAAAGTGAAAGTAGCATCGGTCAGTTTTTCCAATAGCGATTACAAAAAAACATTAAAAAGGATCGGGATGCTGGGGCTGAACCGGAAAAATTTTAAAAATTATTTGAATTCCATCCAACTCGGATCACCGGAAGCCTATCTAGGATCATTATATATTGAACGCCTTATGATGGTAATTTTGGGCATAAATAATATAAAAGATGCCTTAATGTTCCCTCGTGCCGCTCAAGGGACCGTTCTTGACCCGTAAAACGTTAATTTAGCCAGCCAATATAGCCGGAGAATAACCGCTCCACCGATTAAAATAATTTAAACTATGGGAATAGACCTCATTATCTTTGATTTCTCAGGTACTCTTGCTTTTATCAATAAGGCGAACCGCGAGGATTTTTTTGCCGGATTGGCCGGTTTTGATTTTGACGTCCATGGCGAAGCAAATATAAAAGCGTTTGAAGCGGTCTTGCCGCAATTTTTCAATACAGCCGGAAGCTGGCAGGACTTTGCCGAAAAATTGTCCTTTGCTTGCTCAAAAAACCTTGATAATTCAAGACTCCCGGCTCTGGCCGCCTTTTTACGCGCGAGCATGGGGTTCACTCTCTATGACGACGCTCAAACGGCTTTTGATCTGCCCGCCAGAAAAGCCATACTCACTGCCGGCAACCGCTTTTTGACCGACGGCCTGGTGCCCAAGGACGTTGAAATTTTTACTCCGGCCGAAACAACTTATCTTAAACCCGACCCAAGGGCGTTTATTTTCGTTCTGGAAAAAATGGAAGCCGACCACCAAAAAACGATAATGGTGGGGGACGAGGTGGAGCGCGACCTTATACCGGCCAAAAGCCTGGGCATTAAGCCGATATTGATCGACAGGAAGAACGAAATAGAAAAATTGCCTGAAAAAATCATAAAAATAGACTCTTTGGAAAAATTAAACAGGTATGCTTAGCGGCGGCCTGTTGGGTAATAGGGCAATTAAGGGTGCGCCGAGCCTGCTGACAGCGAAATTACCGGTTGCACCGAAGATTATCAATAAAAATATATGAAAAATTCAAAAAAAAGGGTGGGGATCATAGGGATCGGAATAGTGGGAAAGGCTGTGGCGGCTATCTTCCCTGGCGCATTTTTATACGATAAATACAAAAAAACAGGATCTATAGAAAAGATCAATAAAACGGATATAATTTTTATTTGTGTGAATACCCCTTACCGTAAAAGAAAAGGATTCGATCTTTCCGAGGTGGAAAACTCTTTAGATATCCTCACGGGGGAAAAAATTGTCGTGATAAAATCAACTATTTTGCCGGGATCTACGAATTTCCTGCAAAAAAAATTTCCGCAACATAAAATATTGTTCAATCCGGAATTTTTACGGCAAATCTCGGCAAAAAAAGACATTAAAAATCCCCATGAACAAATTATAGGATATACCCCAAAAAGCAGGACTGTCGCCAAAAAAATCTTAAAAATGCTGCCAAAGGCAAAAAAAGAATTCATCGTGCCTGCGGAAGAAGCTGAAATGACAAAATATTTTTCAAATACTTTTCTAGCCGTAAAAGTAATATTTTCAAATCAAATATTCGATCTTTGCGAAAAAACAAATATAAATTACGAAACGGTGAAAAATATGGCTAAGTCAAACCCTAATTTTAATTTTTCCCATTTTAACGTCTGGGACAGCGGATATCGGGGATATGGCGGCGGATGCCTGCCAAAAGACATAAAATCGCTCATCCAATTCGGAAATAAAAAAAATGTCGACTTAATGCTCCTGAAAACCGTTGAAAAAATTAATAAAAAATTGCTATCGGGCAACAACCCCTCCCAGCCCGATAAAATTGCATAGATAAAATTTTTAAATGAAAATTACGCCTGTTGACAGCAATTTCAAGGCTTGATACCCTCTAATAATTAAAGGAGTGATGAACAATGTGCGCATACCCAGAAGGCCCAAAGGGCCGGCCGAAAGATAAGAAACTCTGTGCGAAAGGGAAGCAAAAAAGAGGACTTCCCTTAGATGATAACCCTGGCTCCCTCCGCGACGGAGAGAGAAGGAAACGCTGAAATAGCGTTTTGTTCTTTGACAGCGTGCATGCGTGCCTCTCTTGAGGCATTGTTTGGGGTCTGCCGGCATTAATTGCTTTCAGCCCCGTTTTTTTGCCCGAAAAATTTCCAGCCCCTTTTTCAATCAAGTTTTTTTTGATACACTGAACAAAGCCAACATGGGCGGGGGACGTACAAAATTTTTTTGAAAATTTTTACGTCCCAATCCACGTAAAAATTCCCGAGGGGAATTTTGTACGTGGGCCTGTAGTACAGTGGCAACACGCTACATTCGCATTGTAGAGACGCGAGTTCGATTCTCGCCAGGTCCACAACAACTAGTAAATGAGAAAATGAGCGATGAGGTTAACTCTCGCTTTTTTTCATAAACGCCGCTCTCTGATCATCAATTTTGTGCTATAATATCAAATATGATCCCTGAAGTTATCAAGCCATTTTTGTGGTCAAACGATTTGGAAAAAGTTGATCTCCGGCGCGATAAAACCAGGATAATTCTCAATGTTTTAAATATTGGAACAAAAGCCGCCACGGATTGGCTTTTCGGTTTTTATCCAAGATCAGAAATTGTAAAAACGGTCATTGAGCACGGAGCAAAAGGAGAGCTGAACGGCAAGTCTTTAAATTATTGGACATTGATCTTGGATATAGACCCCGAAAAATTAGTAAAAACCCGGTTTCCCGGCTAATATGTTCTACGATATTTTAGACGAAAAACGCTTGGCGATACTGCCTCTGCTAAAAAGCTTTAAAAATAGCTATTATTTAGCCGGCGGCACCGGTTTAGCCTTACAGCTTGGCCATCGCGATAGCATCGACTTCGATTTTTTTTCGCAAGAAGACATCAATACCGAAAAACTGTTTTTGCAGATCGCGGAAGTTTTCAACAGCCATAAAATAATCAAAGTCCAGGAAGAAAAAAACTCTCTTGCGGTTTTCATCGACGAGAACATCAAAATAAGCTTCCTGTCTTATAAATACAAGCTGATCGATGAACTGGCAGAAGAAGAAAACCTTAAAATCGCTTCCATTTTGGATATTGCCTGTATGAAATTGTCGGCAATCATCAGCCGCGCCGCCAATAAAGACTATATCGATCTATATTTTATTTTAAAAATCTTTTCACTTAAGGAAATCCTCGAAAAACTGGATGAAAAGATGCCCGGATTGGACGTCAATTTAGTTTTAAAAAGCTTGGTCTACTTTAAAGACATTTCTTCAGAGCCGATAAAATTTAAGAACAATAATGATGTTGGCCTTGAAGAGGTTGAAAAATTTCTAATTGAAAGAGCTGGCGATCTGAACAGAAAATAACAAATATCCAGCCATAATAATTGCTAAATTCATTCTTGGATGGGCGTTGCTGCAAACAAAAAAAGGATAATCGTAATCATATTGGCCGGAGCGATCCTGATAGCCGGTTTGTGTTTGGCGTTGGCGCGGCAGAATATCAGCCCAAAAGAAACGCCTGTACCGGAAACCTTGCTGGCCATAGAAACCAGAGGGGGACTGTGCCCTAACGGCCCTTGCGACGCAAAAATAGAAATCCGTAAAAACGGGTCTTATTCCTACAAAAACGATAACGGCAAAAAATCAAGTGGGACCCTTTCGGCAAGCGATACAAGCAGGCTGGAAGAACTGGCTAAAAACGCTGATTTTGAAGCCATCAAATCGAAAAAATTCACCGGCACTTGCCCGACCGATTATGACGGCCAAGAATTTATCTACACTTTTTATCCGTCCGGGCAGGTCATTCCGGCTTGCACCTACGATATCAACTATGCCGATCCTATGTTCAAGCTCATAAACGATCTTCTTTCCGCCGTTTATTCAAATCTGCGATAGTATTTTTTGTCCGCCGATAAACCAAAATAAATCAGAACCGAACAATATGAATTTTGAAACGCCCAATTTTAACGATGCCAAGCTCCGCAAACCCGGAAAAGAACTTCTTTCTCCTGATTTTCTGCAGGAACAAGCCCGCCTTCCCCGAGGACAATGGGATGAAAAATTCCAAAAATTCATCGAAGAAAATATCCAAGAAAATGAAAAAATCCAAGAAGGGGCTGATACGGAGGCCGAAGAGCAAGAAGAAACCCAAGAGCTCTTGAGCAAGCGCACCTTTGATCGCTATATGAACGGACTGGGATTGGACGAGAAGGCGATCAAAAACAAAAAGATCCTTGATCTCGGTTGCGGAGAAGGGGAATTCGTGAAATATTGCGTCGAAAAAGGAATAGCCCAAGAGGCTTACGGCCTTGACTCCCAACTGGACGAACGATGGGCCGGAGAAAGGCACGGGCACCGGTTCATCGAGGGAAACTTCGAAGACGATCTTCCAGCCAAAGACTTTGATTTTATAATTTCGGTCGGAGCCGTATCAAACACGATCTGGGGAGGTAAAGAACGGTCTGATATAAGGCGGATAATCAAAAATTCTTTGGATTCGATCAAAAAAAACGGCGAGATAAGGATATATCCGGTACAAGAAGCGGCGAAAGCAACTCCCTTGGCGGGGCTGGAGGCATCTTGCAGAAAGTGGAAGGAAATCCTCGGCGAGATCTCCGATCTTACGGGGGCGGATTGCCGCCTTGAACCGAGAGATATAAAGGTGATCGGCAACAATAACGACATCATCATCGAGTCGGTGTTGATAATAAAAAAACAAAGCCAGCAGATCCGGCCAACTAAATAAGGGATCAAAAAAACCGTGCTGGGGCTGTCCGCGCAGTTTTTTATTGCCTGCCTTCCATCCAAAATATCTGCACAGGTGGCACCTGTGCAGATATCGGCGAGAAACGATAGTTTTGACTTTTGCCTGTTAAGACGTAAAATTAATGCAATGGCAATGATCATGCTTTTTCTTGAATGGTATTATAAAGAAATACCCCAAAAATTCTACAGGATATGGAAAAACTATGTCTGGTTTTGGGGCTATTATTTTTCCTTGGGAGACACCCTCCGAACATTTTTTTCTCCATGGAAAAGGATCCATGATGATTCCAGTTATGGTTTCAATATCGAAAAATGGCTTTCCGCTCTTATTTGGAACTTGTTCTCCTGTCTTATAGGCATGGTTTTCAGGACCTTCCTGATAGCGATCCTGCTGCTTGCCGAGCTTCTCACTTTTGCCATAGGCTTTCTTTTCTTGATCGTCTGGCCGGCATTCCCTCTGATCTTGATAGCAACTTTCATAAGAGGCTTAATTTATGTCATTTAAGCGCGGTCTTTCGGCATTAGATTAAAATTCGGAAATTTTTATGCTCGATCTCAAAAACTCGCGGATATCAAAAGCGATCTTTATCGAAAAATATTTTTCCGCCAGAGCGCTTGATATTTTCAAGGCGATCTTTGCGGCCGGATCCGTCTATTTTTCAGCCATTTATTTCGGCTATTCTTTTCTGGGCCCTGTTTCATTCTCGAAAGAATCCGTCTTCGGAGCCGCCTTGATCTTGTTCTCGTTGTGGGGATTTCTTTGGCTTTTTCTTAGTTTCTTCAGCCAAAAACTGAAAAACCCCGCGATAAAAGAATCCGACAACCTGGCCGATTTTTTAGACCTGAATTCGGCCAAAGCCGTGATAAGGGCCGCCAATTCCAAAAAATACTCTTTCAGCTTATCTCTCTTTTTGATATTGGCGGGCATGCCCGAATTCAAGCTGGCTTTTTCAAGGCTTTTGTTATCCAAAGAAAAAATTTGCAAAACCGCCCAGGAAATATGGGGCAAGGGGGAGATCAGCGAAGGCAACAGGCTTGAAGAAGCGGAGCAGATCGTTATGTCCGCCCTTAAAATAGCCGCATCCGAAGACCTGGAAAGAATTCCCGCCTCCCGCTTGCTGTTCGCTCTCATAGAAAGCCATCCTTTGGCTAAAAAAACTTTGTTCGGCCTCGGCGTTTCCAAGGACGACATCGCAGAAGCGGTCCTCTGGCAGGAAAGGGCTTTGAACTCCCAAAGGATCAAAAGAAAATTCTGGCTGAAAGAAAACCTTTTAAAAAATGACAGCATCGGAAGGCACTGGGCTGCCGGACATACCTATTTTCTCAATCTTTACTCGCGGGACCTTACGAACTTCAGACAGACCCTGCCTTCTCTTGGGATCCTTCTGCACGAAAAACAAATAAAACAGCTCGAAGACGCTTTAATAGGTTCTAACGGGAGCACTTCCGCCTTGCTGGTCGGAGAGCCGGGCGTCGGAAGAAGGATGCTTTTATCAAACCTGGCAAACAAAGTCTCGGAAGGGCGCAGCTACCGGACGCTTAATTTCAACAGAATGGTCGAGATCAATATGCCTTCCCTGATAACCTCCTCCCAAAGCGTCGAAGAGCTTGAGGCCATCCTGAAATCGATATTCAACGAGGCAATGCGGGCAGGAAATGTCATTCTCGTGATCCGCGAAATCCATAATTACATAGGATTTAATTTCGGGGCCAGGGACGTTGCGAAGGTCAATATCTCCGGGATGCTGGCGGAATACGTTTCCCGTCCGGGATTCCGGCTTATCGGGATCACAACCCCCGAAGGGTTCAACCGCGTCTGGCACCAAACCCAGGAGGTCATTTCGCATTTCGCAAAAATAGAAATACCGCCGGCCGCCGCGAAAGAAACGCTGGCGGTTTTGGAAGAAACGGCCCTGGAAATAGAAAGGCAAACGAAATTTTTGATCACTTTCCCGGCGATTAAGGAAATAGTCGAACTTGCCGACCGCTATATTTCCGACGTTCCGTTTCCCAAAAAAGCTCTGAACATTTTGGACGGAGTGATCATTTATAAAATAAGGAACGGAAAAAGGGGATCGAACCTGATCTTAAAAAAAGAGGTTGACGCCTTAGTCTCCGAAAAGATCGAGATCCCGGTAGGCGAAGCGGACCAAAGAGAAAAAGACGTCCTGCTGAACCTTGAAGACATCATCCACCAGCGCCTCGTCGGCCAGGAAGAAGCCGTTTCCGAGATCGCCAACGCCCTGCGCCGCGCAAGAGCCGACATCAAAGACGGCAAAAGGACCTTGGGCAGCTTTCTTTTCCTCGGCCCGACCGGCGTAGGCAAAACGGAAACCGCCAAATGCCTGGCAAAGGCTTATTTCGGCTCGGAGAAAAAAATGATCCGGCTCGATATGTCCGAATACCAGGAGATCGGCTCGATCAGAAAGTTGATCGGCGACGGAGAAAATCCCGGATACTTCACGACAATGGTGAGGGAGGACCCTTTTTCCTTGATCCTGCTCGATGAGATCGAAAAAGCCCACCCGAACATCCTGGACCTTTTCTTGCAAATACTGGACGAAGGCCGATCGACCGACGGGGCGGGCCGGACGGTTGATTTCAGAAGCGCCATCATCATCGCGACCTCGAACGCGGGGGCGGAATTGGTAAGGGACGCCGTTAAAAAAGGCAGGAATTTGTCCGAATACAAGCAAGAATTCATCGACGAAATATTGAAAAAAGGCCTTTTCAGGCCGGAATTCCTGAACAGGTTCGACGCGGTCGTTCTGTTCCGGACCCTTGCCGAAGATCATCTCCGAAAGATCGCCCGGCTTATGCTTGAAGAGATAAAGAACGGCCTCTCCCAAAAAGGAATAAACCTCCTGATCTCTCCGGAACTGGTCGAAAAAATGGCCGAGATCGGGTTCTATCCCGAATTCGGAGCAAGAGAGATGCGAAGGGTCATCCAGGAAAAAGTCGAGAACATCATCGCCAAGACGATGCTGGCCGGAAACCTGAAAACAAGCGACAGCATAAAAATAGATCCCGAAACATTCGAGATCATAAAAGCAGACAAAAATATCTGATCGGTTAAGCCTTATCCGCTCCGCGCCAGGGTTTTGACTTTTGTCTGTGAAGACGTAAAATTGAATCAATGGACCTGAACATAAAATTACCGGACGCCGCAATTTTAATATTGACCGGTTTTTCAATTGTTGCCCTGCTTGCGCTCTATCTTATCGACAAAAAGAAAAAAGCCGAAATGCTGAAACAATCCCTCAATTTTACTCTTTTCTCGGTAAGGGTCCCGAATAAGACCGCCGAGGAGATCCAGCAGGCGGGCAAGCAGGAAAAAGACTGGATAAAAATAATGGAAGATTTTTACAACAGCCTTGTTTCTCTGAAACAGAGGCCTTTTTTTTCGCTCAACCCCTGGATAACTTTGGAGATTGCCAAAGTGAAGGAAGAGATCTGCTTCTACGCCGCGGCTCCAAACCAATACGCCGGGTTCATAGAAAAAAAGATCAACGGCCTTTATCCGGACGCTGAAATAGAAAAATGCAAAGACTTCAACATCTTCGGACTCGACGAAGAAGTTTGCTCTGGATACCTTAAAACAACCAAGCCGGTCTTCCTGCCGATAAAAACCTACGCCTCCATCGAAACCGATCCTTTGTCGAGCATCACCAACGTCCTGACCAAGCTGCAGGAGAGGGAAGAGGCAGTCGTGCAGATCGTTATAAGGAATTCCTCCAACTACTGGCAAGCCAGAGGCAAGGCCATTGTCGACGAAATGGCGCAAGGCCAAAGTTTCTACAAAGCGCTGGCCGAGACCAGCCCCTTCAATCCTCCCAAGTCCGGCGCGAAAAAAGCGGAAGAGGCGCAAAAACGCGGCACCCAGCCGAAAGTGGATGAAGAACTGCTCAAGGCCGTCGAGAGCAAGCTTGCCAAAAACAGCTTCGAAGCAAACGTCAGAATAGTGGTTTCCATCAAAGACAAGTTCCGGAGCGAGCAGGTCTTTTCCCAGCTGGCCGGATCTTTCGACCAGTTCTCTTCCCCGAAGCTGAACAGTTTCCAGCCCGTCAGGCTGAAAAGAGGGGCGGCCAAAAAACTTTTATACGATTACAGCTTCCGCAATTTCGACCCGAAAACCAAATCCATTTTGAGCTCCGAAGAACTGACCAGCTTTTTCCACTTCCCGACGCCGATGATGAAAACCCCGAACGTTAAGATCCTTAGCGCCAAGATCGCCCCGGCCCCGGCTTATCTGCCGACCGAAGGCTTGCTCTTTGGCTTCAACCAATACAGAGGAGAGAAAAAAGACATCCGCATCGCCAGGGACGACCGGCGCCGCCACGTCTACATCATCGGCCAAACAGGCACCGGAAAATCGGCCTTCCTTTCCAATTTGATAGAGCAGGATATTTTAAGCGGCGAAGGCGTAGGAGTGCTTGACCCGCACGGCGACCTGATCGACGATATCTTGGGGAAGATCCCGAACAGCCGGCTGGACGACACCATCGTTTTCGATCCGACCAACCTCAAACGCTCCATCGGCTTGAACATGCTTGAATACGACCCGAATTTCCCGGAACAAAAAACATTTATCGTCAATGAATTCATCAAGATATTCGACAAACTTTACGACTTGAAACAAACCGGGGGGCCGATCTTTGAACAATACACCAGAAACGCCCTGATGCTTTTAATGGACGACCCAAAAGAGGTCTATACCTTGATGGAAGTGCCAAAAGTACTGGCCGACCAGCAATTCCGCCGCTATCTTTTGGCCAAATGCCGCAACCTGATGGTCAAAGAATTCTGGGAAAAGCAAGCCGAACAAGCCGGAGGAGAGGCTTCCTTGAAAAACCTGGTACCTTACATCACTTCAAAATTCGACACTTTCATTTCCAACGACTATATGCGGCCCATCATCGGCCAGACCAAAAGCACTTTCAACTTCAGGGAAATTTTGGATACCAAAAAAATATTCCTGGTCAATTTGAGCAAGGGCCGGCTTGGCGATATCAACAGCTCGCTCCTCGGCCTGATCATCACCAGCAAGCTGGCCATTGCCGCTTTTTCGCGCGTGGACACGGCAGAAAAAGACCGCAAGGACTTCTATCTGTATCTGGACGAGTTCCAAAATTTCGCCACCGATACCATTTCCACGATCTTGTCCGAAGCCAGAAAATACAAACTTTGCCTGAATATTTCCCACCAGTTCATCGGCCAGCTGCCCGAAATGATAAGAGACAGCGTTTTCGGCAACATCGGAACATTCATCTCTTTCCGCGTGGGCGTGGAGGATGCCGAATTCCTGAAAAAAGAATTCGAGCCGGTGTTCAATGCGCAGGACCTGATAAAAATAGACAACTTCAACGCCTACGCCAGAGTGATGACCAACGGGCAGATATCTTCGCCTTTCAGCCTTAAAACCTATCCTCCAAGCAACAGCGACCGCGAAAGGATGCAGAATATCAAAGACTACTACTCGCTGAAATGGGGAAGAAGCCGGGAAGCGGTCGAAAACGAAATAAACGACCGGAGAAAAAGCTACGTTGATAATATCTAAAAAACTGAAAATATGCCGGAAGAAAATTTGGAAAATATAAATTTGGAAAGACCGGAGCCGGAGAAGGCGGAACGGCCGGCCGGAAACTCCGAAAATCCGGAACAGTTCTTTGACCGCAAGGAGATCAGTTCCGATATCGAAGCGGCGCGGGTAAAAGAAATATTGGGCAAGCTCTCCGATACAACAACCAAAACCTCCGGCAAGGGAAAAACCGCAACTTCGGCCCAAAAAGAAGACGACCTCGTCGCCGGATTTTTGAAAGAAGCGTTCTTCGGAAAAAGGAACATAGGCCAGGTGATAAATGAAGTGAAAAGAACAGGCAACCCTTACATTATCGACTCCTTTCACGACCAGTTGATGGATAAACTGAAAAATTTCAAAGAAAATAAATAGCATCCTTATAAATTAAAATAACGAACTTATCTCTATGAACATGGAAAAACCGGAAACAGCCCTCAAAAAAGAAGATGGAGACCTGAACGGTCCTGAAAAAGCGGCCACTGAAGGCAGAGGTTTTGTTATGAAGGGAAAACCCTATTTAGATATTGACTGGAAGGGCTGGAAGAAAAATGATGGAAGCGGCCAAGAAACAGAGAAGGAGAAAGAGGCTGCCGCGGAAAAGTCCGAAAAACCCCAATATCTCGAAGACGACCCCCGCTACAAAAAGGCCCTTGAAGAGCTGGCTTTGTTCCGCCTTAAAGACCGCGACATCGCCGGATTCAATGAAAAATTTTCCGGAGAGATATCGCCGGAAGGCTATCTTTTGGACCGCAACGGGGAAAAAACCGATATGAAGCCAAGCGATATCGCGGGCCTTTCACTTGAAGACAAACAGCTGGCAAGCATCCAATTCGAAAAATTGTACCCGCAGGAAGCCAAAGAGTATGAAGTAAAAGAAGCCGCCAGGATATACGACGACCCTGAAAAAGATCCCGCCCTGGCCCCGACGATGAGAGAAATATTCTCCGAAACCGATTCCATTTTCGACGAACGGCATCCTCATCCCGGCAAGAAAGAAATGGATGAAGATTGGCCTGCCATAAAGTCTGAAGTAGGCGCTCCCCATTGGGAAAAATTCGTGAAAGACTATCCCCAAAAAGCCAAAGCGTATGCGGAGAAAGGACATGAGGATATCAAAAAAGCCCTTGAAAAAACCGAAGGATCAACGAAAGAGAAACCCTTAAAGGGCCAGGAAAAAATCAGCTCTGAGAGGCTTAAACATTTTGAATTTCTCAAGGGCTGGTTTGACCAAACGGCGGCAGGAAAATCTTATTCTGAAACGTTTAAAGTGAACCCCGACGGCTCCATAGATACGGACAAGAGAGTGGACGGAAACCATCCCATTGCGACGGAATACGTCGAATGGAACGGAACGACGGACACTGCGGAATTTTACAGGGTTATGGCCGAATTCCAAGAAAAATACCCGGAATACGATATAGACTTCGAAGAAGACCCTTCTAAGCAATGGCTTAAATATACCGTCTCGAAATCCGTTGAAAAGATAAAAACCGATGAAAAAAGGCCGGTAACTGATCTGTCGGAAAAGGACCAAACCGAAGCGTTACCAGAAAAACAGCCCGAAAGCATAGGGGAGTAACAAGGATCGAAAAAAGAGGGGGAGGAAACGGAAAAAGAGATAGAAAAAATACGAGAAAGACTGAATATCCCGGTTGAAAAAATTCTTCCGGCGGCCAAAAAAGAATATATTCCCGGACCGGAAAGCAGCGCGTCCAAAGACCGGGGATTTATAATGGAAAAAGAAGGATCCGAACAAAAAATGGAGCGGGGAAGAGAAGGGACCAAAGAAAAACCTGCGGCAGAAAAAGAAAAAATCCAGGCGGAAATAGCGGAGTTAAGGGTCCCGTTCACCGCTGAAAGGATCCGCGAAAACAAAGAATTATATTCCCGCGAGATAAAAAAAGAAAAGAACGCCGTTCTGGCGGAAAAAATAGGTGGATTTTTCGACGAAATGAAGCTTCTGGACGAGCAAGATTTTGAGCTCGTTTTAAAAACCGGCAAAACCAAAGACGGGAAAGACCTCGAAAGTTCTTTTCTGGGTGCGATTGACCCGGAAACAGCCAAAAAATTGGCGTCCGCGTCCAAAATTATCGGCCAGGTCCATGAAAAATTCCTGCCTTTGGCCTTGAAATTTTTCCCGGATATCGCAAAAAGGCTGGACAACGTTTTAACCAAAGAAGCTGAAGAAAAAATAGCCCTGGAGAAAGAAGAATACAGGACAAAAGCCTTGAAATTTCTCGAGCCATACGAAAAAGACCTGGAAAAAACCGACGATATTTCGAGAGTGCAAAACAGAATGAAAAAAGAGGTCGAAATGATAAAACGCAGTATGGAGATAAAAAATAAGACCGAAAAAAGCGATAAAAAATATGCTTACGAGAGAAAATTCTCAAAAAGGGCGTCCGATCTGGAGATATCGAGCATCTCAATATCATACGAAATAAAAGCTCTAAAAAACGAAAGTGAAGGGGCGGATCGCGAGCTGAAAGAACTAAAAGACAAAGACAGAAAAAATACATCTTACGAGATTGAAGAAATAGACTCCAGAATGAAAATATTGCGGAGAATGAAAGAACTGAAAAAAAGGAACGAAGATATACCGGAAGAAATAAAAACGCTGGAAGCCGAACTTAAAGAGGCGGCCAAAGAAAGAAAAAAATTGAAAAACGTGCTGCGAACCAAATCATAGCCATGAACGATAAAAAATCCGGGACAGAGGCCAAAACGGATAAAATTTTGGAAGAATATAATGCCAAGCTGTCCGAATTGAAAACGGAACGGGACAAGATCGTCTCCGATTTTGTCGGATTTTTAAGGGAGAAAAAATTAGAAGAGGTTAAAAGATCGCTGAATAAATGAGCGCTGACCAACCATCGGAAAAAGAAAAAATAAACAGCCCGGAAGAGGTTCTTAATTCTTTAGAGAATAAGGCGGATATTGGCAATGAGAACCCCAAGCAGGGCGCCGAAGCCGCTGTCTCCAGAATCGAAGAACAAACCGAAAACTTCCTGCCCGAAGCCAATCAACGGATAGAGTCTGAAGCCAAAGCCCTGGGCGTAACGCCGGAAGAGCTCGAGAAAAGGCTGGAAGAACAGGGGATCGGCGCAAAACTCCAAGAAATACGGGACAAAGCCGACCAGCTCGAAGAAGAAACGAAAGAAAAATTGGCACGGGAAGAAATGAATAGGCGCTTTGAAGAAGAAAGAAAGAGCGTGCCGGAATCGATAATGGAAGCGACCAGCTCATGGGAAGTGGTCGTCCGCATCCGGCCGGATTCCGACAAATCGGAAAAGCCAAAATTTGATGAATTGCGTGAATTCTTGGCGGAAAACGGCTATAAAATCGAAGAGCACCCTGGCCGCGATGGCGTGCCGTTCCGGATCCTTGCCGAAGACATAATAGAAGTTGATGGCCTGACATTCGCCATTGATACGGACTCGCCGTTATATGAAAAATTGATAGAAAAAGGCCTGATAGAGGCGGTATTTGTTGTCGATGATGCAAATGAGAAAAATCTGGCCGATATTGAAAAAATGGAAGAACAAAATGAATATTATTCAAAAGGCGAAGACAAAGACGGCCAGACGGTGCATAAAAGAGGGCCCTACCTCGTCCGCGAGGAAAAAAATCCCGACAAATGGCCAGCTTTCTCGGAATCGGCCTGAACAAACAGCGGAAGCAACAAAAAACTGGCAGAGGCCCGCTTTGCCCGCCGAAGCTCATAGAGCGAAGGAGGGGCCTCTGCCAGTTTTTTTGATTGATAAATAAAGGGGTTATTCGATACAGCAATTGATGGCTTTTTGGACCATTTCTTTCAGTTTGGCCATCAGGCCGTTCTTTTGCGGATCAGACTGTTTTTCGGCCAGCTTATCGCTGCCCGCGGAGGCTACAACCTGCTCAACGGATTTATCGTCCATCTTTTTCACGTCGCCGACATTGATCAGCTTCATGTTCAAACCCCAAAACAGGGAGTAGAGGCTAAATGCTTTGTTAAAAAGGCTATAGGCAACGTCTTTCTTGCCCATTGAGAGTTGTTTGGTCCCCACCTCCATTAATCTCATCGAAGCGGCCAATAAATGCTTGGAAATACACCAAACTTCTCCCTCGTACTCCTTGATGATCTCTTTCAAAAGCTCCTTTCTCATCTCCCGCACGATATTGATAAGG
>Ga0265297_10002451_pt1 | contig 37729 bp, 46 predicted proteins | sample Munlanlwell13791_FD_192502 | JGI IMG/M metagenome (GOLD analysis project Ga0265297, IMG submission 192502) | Leachate microbial communities from a municipal landfill in Southern Ontario, Canada - Leachate well 137-91 | ecosystem: Engineered > Solid waste > Landfill > Unclassified | place...
GTCATCATGGTACTTGTCATGACAATCGACAGCGATTTTGTCCGCCAAGTAATCGTCCTTAATAACTTCCAGCCGCTTCCTGAGCAGGGCGTTGTCGGCAACTATTTCCTTTATCTTATCCACAAGCTCGTCATGCATCATCTTGCCATTATCCCCAATGGCCTTGCGGATACGGTATAGGGTGTCCAGATCCTTTATGGACGGCGCCGCTATTTCCGCCGCCAATTCCCGCACCCGCTGCTCAAGGTCGGCGTTACACTCCTGCAAGACTTCGTACATAGCTTTCCAATCAGTCGTTATTTGCTGCACCATCACTGCCTCCGTTCTTTTCTTCAAAACAAACGCTGTTAAACGATCCTTCATGGTCTTTAAGATAGTATTTTGTGTGCCATGCATGGACTTCAGTTTTTATCACACTATAAGACTCGCCAATAACAAGTTCATCAGGATTTCCAGTATGCCCGCCAAACATGTGCTGCTCTTTCGTGTAGCCAGTAAAAATAACTTCCATCATCCCTTCTCCTTCCCTCCGGCCTGACGGGGTCAAAAAGAGGGGGAATCCAGATGTCACAAGCACAGGGACCATTTTCTCCACCCAGGGGAACAGGTCGGGACGGGACTTGATCCAGTTGGCGGCATCTTGACAACATTCTTCTGGAGATTTCAGCAGCCAGCCATAAAGAGATAGCAGATTAAAATCTTCTGCAAAGTCATCTAGGTTCGGCACAACCACCTTCTCCCGCACCAGTTCCCAATCGTCGGGGGTGGTGAAGGTGGGATACCTTTTCGTCCACGTTCCATCGGGCAAGGGCAGTATTTTGTCAGGTTCCAGCCCACACGCCTTCGCCAGTATTTTACGGTCAAGGTCGGTCATTTCACCACCTCATAGACATCCGGGGCCGTCAGGTTTTGTTGACGCTGGCCGGATTCGAACCGGCTCCATCTTCCCCGATATTTAAGAGCGCTGCCTTACCGGAGCTACCGGATGGCTTGCGTCGGGTGCGGTCGTGATGGCCTCGTACAGGCGTGTCCCATCCACGCCGCAGCGTCATTATTGGTGTCACGACTTAAAAACTTCATGAATAATTTCCTGACGAGCGACCTCCCGTTTTTTGTCGTCATATTCAGGTATTTTTTTAATTCTCATAATAATTTCAATCATTGCATCCCTTACCATGGCCTGAACTCCCTTAGTAATTGCTATTGTCATTTCCTGCGCTAATTTTTCGGTCAGTTTTGTTACATCTATCTGTGCTGCGGCGTTGACCATAGCATCGGTCATTAGTGCAGGAATTACGCTATTAGCGATAGCATCTTTCATAACTGATCTTATTTCATACCCCTCAAACGCCTGTTTTATGCTGGCTGTCGCCTGTTTATCCAATGCTTCCTGTACCTGTAATTCATCAATCTTAATCTCCATATCTATCTTCCCTTCTGTAAAATTGTTTGTGTCACGGTGTCCAGGTCGCTCATCTTGCGTATCCCGTCCCAAGAACGCCAGCTACGCTTACGGCTTCTGTTACCGAGATGCCCTCAATGCACCGTGACATTCTGGTGGGCTTCCGCCCGTGTTCAAAGAGCTATGCAATCACCGGAATATCCGCCTGAATCCTCGCCAGTTCATCAACCAGGTACGTTTTGATGTTCTGCACCGCATCCGACTTCCACTTCCCGCCATCGGCCTCAAATAGGGCGACGGTCGGCCGGTCAGATCCTCCACCGGATCTCATGCGGAAAACAAAATCCGACGCCGGTTGGACGGCATCGATGAACGTCCGATACGGGGTCAGGGATACGGGATTCGGGACAGGCGCAACCTCGACCTTCGTGATCCCGGTTTTTACGTTGACGGACTGAGTGACACCATCGTCGGAGAAGTTGGCGATCTGTCCGTCCTGAATATTGCCTACGAAGGCCAGAATCTTCGCCCGATCCCCTGCATCCAGGAAGTTGGCCTGCAGCCAGACAATAAAGTTTTCGATATCCAGATAAGTGCCGAAGTTATGCTCATTGTGGTAATCGAGGACATCAACGTACGTGTCACGTTCGACGAAGTTGCCCCTTAATTTAGAAATTAATGTAACGCCGGAATAATTTTCGATATGGATGATGCACTTATCGAAATCTATTTCATCCCGATTCGCCTTGATATAATCAATCAGGCCAGTGAGCGTTCCCACAACAATGGGGGCGGGGACAGGATCTTTCACAGGGAGCATTACCTTGCTCGAATAATTGCATCCACCCACAGAGAGGATTTCCGGTTGTGCCAAAGCGAGAATTTTATTGATTGCTGCTTCTATCATTTGCCTTCCTCCATCGTTTTTGTTTTGTCCATCGTATAGACGTTTCCGCTACTCGGCAGACCCGGGAACATATCCGCCTGCATGACCTCACGCGCTTCGAACCCTGTCGCACCGCGACCGATAAAGACCTGCGTCCCGTATGCTTTGATCGGACTCAATTTCTTGGTCGTCGAAATAGTGACCGCTGCACTTGCCCGGTCATCTGCGGGTTTGAGGGAGACAGTAAGTTTGATTTCCCTCATGGCTGTTGGGCTCGTGTTCGGGTCCTGGATATTCCGCAAGACCTCCACCAGTTCATCGTTGAATTTTTCGACGGCAGCGCCGCCGCCCAGGTTGTCCAGTGATACTGTTTCAAGCTTTGTTAAATCCATTTTCCATCTCCTTTGCTTTTTGTTTTGCGTTATTCCAGGTTCCAAATCTTCCAATGATCGCGCCGGCTGAAGGTTTTTTATTTATTGCCCGAGCGCACTCGTATCTGCAGGCGACAATCTGCCGGAGCAGTTCCTCATCCGTATAGCGTCTCTTATGTGGCCGACCCTTCTGGTTTTTCTTGTATTCGCTTTTGTAGCGACTCCGCACAAACAGATGGCGGAGATTTAAACGCCTCACCCAACCCCGGAAAGTCTTGTAGTCGATCTTCAAAACTTCCGCGGCCACTGTCATAGGAGACCCCATCAGCGCGAATCCTTTAATCGCCTCAGCCAGCGACTCGCCGTACTCCTGCCTTACTGCGAGGGGAATGTTTCGATATCCCATATCCCACCTCAGAACGGCACATCATCATCCGGCAGCGGTTCAGGATCACGGCTATCATCGCCACCCTGGGACCGCCTCGACTCCAGCATCTTCATCCCGGAAGCCAGGATCTCCGTCACGGATCGTTTATTCCCTTCCTTGTCGTCCCAGGTCCGCGTCTGCAACTTACCCTCAATGAAGACCAAGGCACCCTTGCCCAGGTAGTTCCCGCAGATCTCCGCCAGCTTCCCCCACACCACAATTCGGTGCCACTCCGTCTTGGAGACCTTCTCACCACTCCGGTTTTTATAGGATTCATCCGTAGCAATCCTAAAATTGACGACCATGGTACTGTCCGGAGTGTAGCGGACCTCGGGATCCGCACCGAGCCGACCGATTAAATAAACGCGATTAACCATCAACGTTCTCCTTTGATTTTTGTAGTGGGAAACAACTTCTGCCATTCCTCCAATGCGACCGTGTCCGAGTAGACACGCCCGAATGTCTCGTAAAAGTGATACCGGGCCTGACTCCAGTATTTGATGAATCCAGACTTTGTGCGACGATCGACAGTCAAATAATTATCTCGACGCGGGATAGCACCCCCGGGGATCAATCCTTCTTCTGATATTCCCAATTCTTTGATTATCTTTCGCCAGCACGATACACAGCGCCGACGAAAGCCACCCGTTAATTCCCCTTGAGATATGGTCTCGACCGTTCCGCAAGAGCACCGGCAGCGCCAGGCACGGGCAGGGCGCCCACTTTTTTTGACTCTCTTCCCGACAGACTCGACCACAACAAGGGTCCCAAATCGTTGTCCTGGCTTAACGTCCATTCCATTATCTCCGATTGGAGGCCCCTGTTTTCCGTTAAGGGAGGCCAGGGGCCAAGGTGCGCCTTCAAAAAGGTGAGAAGGAGGCTATTTTTTGACGGAAGAATAAGCCGGGCAGACAACACCCTGGGCATCCTCGCGCTTTTTGCAGTCTTTGCAGACCTCCAGGGTTACGTATCCACCGTCCGGGCAATCGAACCGGTCACCCATGGGATCGCTCTTTTTCTTGGCATCTTCCTGCTTCACCCAGGCGGAGAAGAACTTCCAGAGACCCGGCAGATCCTTTGCGGCTTCGGCCTTGAACGCATCCACCGTGGCGCCGTTGGCCTTCGCCGTCTGCTCCAGGAACGTGGACAGCCTGGTCATGTCCGTTCCAGACGGGATCGAGGCATCGAAGGCTTTAATGGCATCATCCGGAGAAGCCTCCGGCAAGGCATCGATCACATCGGCATCGGCCCCCTCTGGCAGTTCCAGGAGATCGGACTGAGATTCCCCGGAGAATGCCCGGTCCTCAAGAGCCGCCGCCCGCTGAAACTCGACCGACATGGGCGCCAGCTTCGCATGGCGCTTGATTACGGTCTTTTTGGCCATCTCGTCCCAATCGGTCACCCATGGAACATCCTTTTTATCATCGTCTTTCAGACCAGATGCCTTCGAACGCTGCCGAATGCGCTCGATATCGTCGACAGACATGAAGTCGAATGAATACCCACCGTCCTTGTATTTGAAGACGCAATATGCGCCCACTGCAGCGCCACGGTCTCCATTGATATGAGGACGATGCTCCAAACGGTCATCGATGCCGAAGACCAGATCAAACTGGTCTTTCTCGTAGACCACCTGGGAAGCGACCGTTTGAACTTCACCAGAGCGACGAGCCAGGGCAATGTAGCCACGGTAGCCGGGGATCAAAGTGCACTCCATGGTGCCTTTATTCCGAAAAGGTACCAGGTACGCCTGGCCGAGAAACTGATCAGGCTCCAGACCAAGCTGGGCACAGGTCATGACACAGGCCAGCAGGGACTTGGGAGTACACTCCAGCAGCTTGGGCGTCCGTTGAATCGACGTCATAGCCACCCGGAGAAGACGGTCGGCGGTTAAATGTTTCGGCAGCGCCGCCTCCATCTGCTTCCGGCTTCTTTCGAGCAGGCCACGGATATCAGCAGCCCTTTGTTGCGCGACAGGTAAAATCTGAGCCATTTCAAAAACCTCCTTTGGTAGTTAGCGCCGAAACCGGACGCTCGTCTCTTCTTTGATTTCACATCCCGGGATAACGCGGACGCCCTGCTTGACCGCATCGTTTAAGAGCTTCTGGACCGGAGCGCAATACTCGCGGGGGACCAGAGACGGATCCACAATGGTGCACACCCAATTCTTGGCAGAGTATGCAGAGCCGCCATTCTCCGCCCGAACAGGACCGGACGCCTGGGGGAAAACCGGATTGGGGACTGAGGGTGCCTCGATCGCATTGGCCTGGGCTTCGGCCACTGCATCCTGGATAAGCGATGCCGTCTCCAGTGCTCCGGCACCACGCGCCTGGGCTTCGGCAACGGCCTTCTGCCGAGCTTCTTCCTCGGCTTTACGATTCGCCTCCGCAGCCTCCGCATCCAGCTTGTCCTGCAGTTCGGCCGCAACCCGCCGAGCTTCCTCTTCCCGTTTCCGGCGTTCCAGTTCAACCTTCGCCTGGTAGGTGGAGATCTTCGCCTTCAACACACCCTCGATGCTGCTCGGATTCGTCTTCCGGGCATTGAGGACCAGCCGCTCCGTGAATCCTGAACAGAAATTGTTCACAGAGGAAACGAATTCGGAATGGGGGCCAATGACCTCCTTCCGCTTCGCCTCGATCAACTTGGCGATCCGCTTCGCATCGACGCCCAGGGCAGTCGCATCTTTAAGACCGCCATCTGAATCGACCACAAGACCATTCGCCCTGGCCACCATGATATCGACCCCGGTCACCAGATCCCGGAACTTCGGCTTCACCGTTTCCAGTGACATCTCGGAGCCGGCATAGACCGCGTCCACCACAGTTTCCTCGTCCCCCACCTTCCGTTTTGTGTCCTCATCCAACATGGCACTAAAATCAAATCCCATAATCACACCTCCTCCTTTTCTTAAGCCGCGTTTTTGTAGACATTTAAGGCGGACAGGAAGACCGCCAGATCACGGCGCCTGTCCTTCGCCTCGTAATATTTCATCAGCGCCACACCCTCCGGACGGAGCCGGAGAGAGCCGGCGCGATCAACCTTCCAACCTTTGCACTTTTCGACCAGGCGATCATAAGCTGCAATTTGCCACTTCCAGGTAGGCATCAGCGCTTCGGGAGTTTTGAGATCGACCAGGATGATCTCATGCTGTTTTGTCCAGACAATCAGATCCGGACACCCATGGAATCCCAAAACGGGATCCACCAGGCGTTCCTCGACGAGCAGGACATCCTCGACCATCATGTCGAACCACCCTCGGAAGGAATCCAGGTAACCCTGATACTCGGGAGCGATCATCGGGAACAGGCCCTGAGCCAGCACTGCGCAGGAATGGTGGACATCGACCCCGCGCTTTTTTGCTTCCTCTAGGACGCCCTCCGGCACCATGTCAAAATTGAACCAATGCTTGAAGACCGTGGAGATAACTACCGTCACGGAGGGCATTCCGTCGATTATGTCTTGGTGTTCATTCATCTCATCACCTTCATAAAACCGGCAGTGGCGGCCCTCCCGGGGGAGAAGGGACCGCCACATGACAGCAGGCGCCGTCATTTTTTACCGGCAATCTTAAATCCAAGACACCAGTCGCTGGGACCTGCGTCCTTCCCCGTCTGTTTCCGTTCGCAACATTGCGCTGTCTTCCATTTCTTGCAGGTCTTGCATGTCTCTGGATTGCATTTTTTCATGATCTCACATCCCAAAACTCGCACTGCGGTGTACACCGTTCCCGGCAATCCAGGCAGGGATGGGGGAACCCGAGACGATTCAGTTCGGAGAACCATTCTTCCCGGTCGATGTCCGATAAGTGCCGATTGAGATCCCGTTCGACGATGTCGTAATTCGCATGCATAGGCCCTACCTCCCATCCGCCAAAGACTGACAGCGCCAGCCGTCCACTTCTTGGAAGCATACGGATTGAGGAGTATCGTCCCCCACAAGCCGCACCGGTTTAGCTCCCTGAGAGATAAGGCATCCCCCTGGGATAATGATCCAGCAGAGCGCCATCAGACCGACAATGACAATGATGATTTTCCCAACCCGTTTGAGCCGGGAAACTGCGACGTTTTCCATTGCTCGATATGTCAACATGTTTTCCCCCTTCGAAGAGCTTTACTTTTTTGTCCCTTACTTCCCCTCGCCGCAGCTTTGGGGGCCTTGCCACCTTTTTTAATTCTCGGAGCCGCCGGAGCTTATTCTCTCGGTGCGTACCCGCTGGTTAAGATTGGTAGGTCTTGGGGATCAAAGATCGTTTGTTGCTTGGTTTCGAAAGAGAGTATAAACAACGCGTTTATTAATGTCAAGAAGATATAAACATATTGTTGACTGGCAGACAATAAAAAATAGGTGGAGCCTTTCTTTGGCCAATTACTCAGGCGCTGAGGGGATACATTGAGCGCTCGTGCTATCTCCGCATCCACTTCAGTTCCGAGATACTTTTTTATCCGAGTTAAAATTTCATCAATCAACAACATGTTAACATACCCTTGACATGTATAAACAAAGCGTTTATGCTTATCAGCATGATGACAATTCCAGAACAAATAACATCTATTCGAAAAGCAATGGGTTATTCCCAAGAAGAAATAGGAAATATCTTGGGTCTCACTGCAGGTGCAATCTGCAACTACGAAAAAGGCAGACGCCCAATTCGTGCTGAAGATTTCGAAAAGATAAAAGCATTATCTAAAAAGAACAAAACTGATTCTTACCGGATGATGGAAAAGGCGGCTGCCATCAGGGATTCATCGAGAAAGTGACGGGGGAGAGGGTAATCGATGGCAAACCCGCAGGCAGAAGACGGCCATACAAAGATAGCAAATGAAATTCTCGATGCGCTTATTTCAGCGAATCTATCTGGGCAAGAAATGAGAATTACTTTGTTCGTAATTCGCAAGACGTATGGATACAACAAAGTAGAGGATTTTATTGCACTATCCCAGATGATGAAAGCACTTAGGATATCCAAAGTAAGGGCATCGCAAGTAGTAAACACGCTAGAGTTAATGAAAATATTAACCGTTACGGAAAACATTAACGGTCTAACCAAAAAGTATAAGTTTAACAAGGACTTTGATCAATGGGATACCGTTAAGGAAAACCTTAACCGTAAAGGTTTTACGAAACAGACCGTTAAGGTTTTACGAAACAGACCGTTAAGGAAAACCTTAACCACAAAAGACAATATTACAAAAGACAATATTACAAAAGAAAATATACCCCCTATAGTCCCCCAAAAAACAGATGGGTATTCTGATGAATTTTTGAAATTTTGGAAAGCCTACCCAAAAAAGTCAGGGTCAAAGAAATCTGCCTTTATCAATTGGAAAAAGCTCAACGGAGATAAGCCTCCGATAGATACAATTCTGAGTGCAATCAATCGACAAATTGTGTGGCGAGAAAGGGCTGGTCCAAACGACTTTAGACCTGAATGGAAGGACCCTGAACGATGGATTAAGCACAGGATGTGGGAAAGCGAAGTTGAAATACCAGAAAAAACCAAGGATGAATTGGGGTATGACTTATGACGATATTCGAATTTAAGGAGTTTTTGAAGGACATTGGCATTTACTATGAGAGAAAGGCACCCAGTGACGGAACTACCGAAGCATGGTTCGAGCGTGTCAAAAGGATTCCCGCTGAGCCGCTCGAATGGATCACCGACAAAATTTTCGAGACATTTGAAATATATCCAAAGAACATCCCCAATATCATGTGGGCATTTTATCGGGAATGGATTCAAGCAAACCCGAGCAAGATAGCCATTAAAAACTTTTTTCACTGTCCTGAATGTGATGGTGAAGGAATCATCAATTTAACTAAGAATGTCAATGGATATCCATATCGCTATGTTGCCAGGTGCAAACGCTGCAAACAGAGTGACGCGAACGGTATCCCCTTTATGACCAGGGATGAAGCGGTAAGCAAAGGCTACACAGTAATTGAGCATTCAAAGGCAGGTCCTATACCAACGCATACGAAAAATGAAGTCAACGCAATTATTTACCGCATGGCTCATAAAGCGAGGATGGAGGTAAATAATCAATGCAGACCCTGAACCGCAAGAAGAAAACAACCCCATCGCCAACCTCTGAGGCCACCATTACCAAGAGCATCCGCGACCTACTCGCCCGATTTCAGATTTTCAACTGGAAAAATTGGGGTGGGCCAATGGGGACCAAAGGGGTTCCGGATATCCTCGGAATTTACAAAGGACAATTCCTTGGCATCGAAGTCAAGACGGAGAAGGGAAAGGTTCAGCCAGAGCAAGAGGCATTCCTGGAGAACATTCGGAAACACGGAGGCATCGGATTCGTCGCCCGGAGCCTCGACGACGTGATCGACAACCTGGGACTGCGGGACCGGTTCCTGGATTTTGGGGGCAGATAATGCAGCAGCGGAGACACAGCTTCATTGAATGCAAACAATGCGGCGACGTGGCAAAGATTGCGAAAAACGTAGGGAATCATTGGAAAGACGAGTATCAATTCCTGGCTGATTTTCTTCTGGAACACAGTGAGTGCCCAACGAACAAAATCAAACTGAGGTGGGTAGAATGAAGCTCCCCAGCCGGCAGACCCTAGAGAAGATCCTCGACGACCTCTGGCGAAAGCGGGTCAAGGAGCGCGACGGTTACGGCTGTCAGTATCCAGGATGCAACTACCACGGAGGCGGCGTCGAAGCCCACCACATATGGGGACGAGGCAACAAGGGGAGCCGATGGCTCCTCGATGACGGGATAACCCTCTGCTTTAGATGCCACCGGGAGGCCGAGAAACACCCCAGGGCATTCCGGCAGATGGTCGAGGACAGGTACCTGGGAGAGGAAAGAATGACTGTGATCACCCAGGCGGCGAGAGCGGTCTGCAAATGGACCGTGGAACAATTAATCGAGATACGTGATCAACTCAGACAAGGAGCGTAAATGGAAGTTAAGGATTTGAGACCAGCAGCATACAACCCCAGGAAAATAACCGAATGGAACCTCCAGGCTTTGGGAAAAGCCATGAAGGAATTCGGCGACCTGTCGGGAGTAATACGAAACGTCAGAACCGGGAGCCTCATTGGAGGCCACCAGCGCCTGAAGCACTTTGACCCTGCCTGGCAGATCGTCAAAGAGAAGCATGAGGACAACGTCGGGACCGTCGCCCAAGGATACATCGAGACCCCGTTCGGCCGATGGACATACCGGGAAGTGGATTGGGACCTGGAGAAGGAAAAGGCAGCGAACATCGCAGCCAACAAACATGGGGGAGAATTTGATCTCCCGGCATTAAGCGAATTGCTCCTCGAACTGGACACCGGCGCCATCGATATGGACCTGGTCGGATTCTCGCCAGATGAACTGGAGAAGCTCCTGGCGGGATACCGGGTAGGAGACGGAGACGTTAAGGAGGACAACTTCGATGCCGAGGCCGAGGCCGAGAAAATCGAGGAGCCGATATCGAAGCCCGGAGACATCTGGATCCTCGGGCGCCACCGGCTCATCTGCGGAGACGCAACGGCCCATGAGGACATCGCCCGGTTAATGGCCGGACAAACTGCGGACATCGTCTGGACAGACCCGCCCTATGGCGTCAGCTACACCGATAAAAACGACTTCCTCAACAAGGCCCGGACAGGAACCGGACACAAGGCGATTGCCGGCGACGACCTCCGGGGAGACGATCTGCAGTTTATGCTGGAGAAAGCCTTCGAAAACATGAGCGCCCATACCAAGGCGGGAGGCTGCGTCTACGTCGCCCACGCCGATATCAACTCGGCATTTTTTCGGAAGGCCATGGTAGCCGCAGGATTCTACGTCAGCCAGAGCCTGATATGGGTCAAGAACAGCGCCGTCCTCAGTAGGAACGACTACAACTGGAAGCACGAGCCGATCCTCTACGGATGGCGAGAGGGCGCCGCGCATTATTTTTGCCAGGACTTCACGCAAACAACCGTCATCGATGACGAGGCGGACCTGACCAAAATGCCCAAGGAGGCCCTGGTCTCCTACGCGGGGGAACTCCGGCAGATGGTCCCGACGACGATCTTCCGGGAGGACCGGCCGCAAAAGAACGACCTGCACCCGACCATGAAGCCCATCGGTCTGGTGGCTAGGATGATCAAAAACAGCAGCAAGGTAGGTGAGAGCGTCCTGGACGTTTTTGGCGGTTCCGGAACGACCCTCATGGCAGCGGAGCAGACCGGGAGAAACGCATTCCTCTCGGAACTCGACCCAATTTATTGCGATGTGATCAAGCTCAGATGGGAACAGTTCACCGGCAACACAGCCAGGAAGGAGGATTGATGGACATCGACACATTGATCCAAGAGATACGCAAGGTACTCAGATCATACGAAGCAAGCGCTGACAAGGCCGGGATGATCCGGGAGATAATTGATAACGCAGAAGCAGAACTCAAAACCAAGGAGGGGAAATGAGAGAAAGCACGGCACTGGTCACAATGGATGAAATTCAGGATTATTGTAGAGCGATAAATCTTCCATGTTCAGAGAGATTGATCATGAAATTGCACAGAGAGGACGGTTTTCCTATCATGAAATTGGGAGATCAGTGGGAGAGCGACAAGGATATCATTCGATCATGGAGGATGAGCCGGCTGCGGAAAAAATCTCGTATTGATATGAGCTACGTCGAAGAGCGGAATCAATTTATCCTGCAGGCAGAAAAGTATGCCAACGGAGTGTGCGGGAAAACCCCACCCAAGAGCAGCGACAAGGAAACGGGGGAGAGGTGGGCGGCGGATTGGAATTATACCTACCACTCAGAAATAAATCGACTTTGGAGAGAGTACGAGCAGAAGAAACGGATCGCCGCCGAATTCGCCCGGAATGAAGCCAAGCGGATCTACAGGGAGAAGCTGGACGAATTGATGAAGGCCGCGGAGAAGTAGACCGGAACGTGTTGAATTTCGAGGCCATGTATTTTTGAGGTCAGGAGAATAGCAAAATAAAAAATGCGCCAACCAAACCAGGAAGGCGCCTTTTTTATCTGCGCATAACGCCGCAAGCTCCTCCATGCACTTCTCTCGCTTTGACAGAAGCTCAAAATAAACGTCAGGAACAAATCCCGCAAAACTTGTCAAGAAAATTGTTTCCGCGTTGAGGTATCGCCCAAGCATCGCCCAGGTATCGCAGACATCCCATCCGAGTATCGTCCGTCCACACGCACCAAAGCGCCCCCAAAACAGGGGTTATAATTCCGTCATCATATCAAGATTACCCGTTTTGGGAGAGAAAGAGGCCATGGCCAGACCAGGGCGCAAGCCCATCGGAATAGACCTAAAAACAGTACAGACCCTCGCAGCGCAGGGCCTAACCGACGAAAAAATCTACGCATTCTTGGGCATCGGCAAAGACACATTCTATAGACGTAAACGGGAATATAGCGAATTTTCGGACGCTTTAACGAAGGGGAGAGCCACCGGAGAAGCATCCCTCGCCAACAAGCTATACACCAAGGCGATGGCCGGGACCGGGAACTCGGAAGACATCAAGTACATCCTGGAGAGGCGCTTCGGATGGGGGAAGGTCGAGCGATTTGAGGGGAATATAACCAGCAACCATGAGCATAAACATACCCATGAGTTCACTGTCGGACCCGCTGTACAGTCATTTCTGGCAGCAGTTGGTGTTATTGCCGACGGAGCAGGATCGGGCAATAGCGCTCAGGGAGACGGCAAAACGTGACCTCTATTTCCTGGCAAAATTCATCCTCGGATACCACTGGATCACCAGCCCGGTGCACAGCGAGTTTTGCCGAGAGATCCAACGAGAACGCAACCTCTCCTTATACCTCCTGCCACGGGGCCACTGCAAGACGCAGATGTTCACCATCGCGGACGGAATCAGGCAGTACCTCAACGCCCCAGCCGAGCCCATCGCCATCGTATGCGACGCCCTCAAAAGGAGCGTCAAGAAGACCCGGGCGATTAAATGGCATTTTGAAAAAAATCTTCTCTTCCGGGAACTGTTCCCGGACCTCACCTGGGAGAACCCATTCAAGCAGAGCCCAAAATGGACAGACGAAGAATTCATCCTCCCCCACCATACTGGACGCCAGGAACCGAGCTTCCAGGCAACCAGCCTGGAGAACCAGCCGACCGGTCTTCATTTCCCGGTCATTAAGTGTGACGACATCGTCACGCCGGAGACCTGCACGACACGGGACCAGATGGACAAGTGCCGTGATGGTTACGGACTCATGCGTTCTTCTATTCTGCAGACCGGAGGGAACATTCAGATCGCGGGGACTATTTACAATGATGGAGACCTCCACTGCGATATGTCCAGGGAGGGCACAGGATACACCGTATATCGCAAGCCGGCGATCGACCCGGATACGGGACAAGCCCTCTGGCCGGAACAGTTCAACCTCGATGTGCTGACAGCCATTCGGAAGGACCCCACGGTCGGAGAGTACATTTTCTCCTGCAACCCAGGGTACGCACCGGTATGGATGGCGGACGGAACATTCAAGGCAATAGGGGAGATTAACCCAGGCGACGAAGTCGTCGGTTATGTTTTCGGGCAAGGGCACAAAGCGCACATCAAACGAGCAAGAGTGACGGAAGTGAACAGCAGAATGGCGGAAACGGTCAAATTAACCATGGAGAGCGGACGAGAAATCATCTGCACGCCCGACCATCAATGGTACACAGGACGCTTCGGGACGGAGATTGACCGGAGATACGATGTCCCCAGGACGCGCCCACCGTACCTCCCCGCAAAAGTCGGACGTCGTCTGATGCACGTAATCGACCCACCGTCAGGTAATAAGCAGCAGTGTGAGTGGGCATACCTCGCAGGAATGATAGACGGTGAAGGCGCCTGTAAATATGGGTCAACCGTGATTACGCAATCCCGCACCAAGAACCCGGCAGTAACAGCCAGAATTGAAGAAAACCTCACTGCATTGCAGATCCCGTTCAAGATCTATCGGGATAAAAGGGGACGCAAGAGCGCGGAGATGTTTGTAATCAACGGAGGGAAGCAGACCAAGGTTGACATCATCAACTACGGACAGCCCGCCAAAGCATCCCAACTGATGCAGACCATATGGGACGAGCCGGGATGTTTTATCGATCTACAGGACAAAGTCGTCGCCATCACGCCGCACAAAAGAGAGCGTGTCTATTCAATGGCCACGAAGACTGGGAACTACGTCATATGGGGATATGCCTCAAAGAACTGCCAGTACCTCCTGGACCCCAGCCCCGAGGATGATAACGCCTACTTCAAGCTGGCCGACTTCGGGCGATACCGGGAGCGGCCAAAGTACCTGAACATATACGCGGTCATCGACACCGCACTGAGCGAGAAGACCACAGCCGACTACACCAGCATCATGGTCGTCGGCGTAGGGAGCGACAACCGGATTTATATTCTGGACGTGATCAGGGATCGATGGGATGCCCTGGGAGTAGCAACAAAGATGTTAGAGGTTCAAAAACAGTACAAACCGCTGATATGGGGATGTCAGGGCGACAACATCATCAAGGCCATCGGCCCGTTTTTACGCAAGATGATGGGGGAGAAAAACATCTACATCAACCTGCAGACGGTCACAAAGCAGAACCAGGACAAGATCGCCAACGGCAGGAGCATCCAGGGACGGGTACGCCAGGGATACGTCCTGCTTCCGGAGCGAAGCATCAACCAACCCGATTGGTTACAGCCCTTGGAACACGAGATCAGGCGCTTCCCCCGGGGAGAACACGACGACCAGGTCGACAACCTGGCTACCGTCGGCCACCTGATGGACAGCATGGCCGCGGCCAACGACAAAGAGAAGAAGCTCAAGGACATCGTAAACCAGCACATCGACCATGTCGAGGGGAAGAAAAAGCCCTCATTGGAGGAAGCGGCCCACATCGAGGCCCAGCGATTCATCCGCAACACCCGTAACCAGCACCGAGATAGGAGGATATTCCATGATCTGGATTGACGTAGCGGCAGGAGCAACCATCGTCGCCATTCTTGCGTTCGCCTTTATCGGCGTCATTTACCTTGGATTCCAGATGGGTAGGCAGAGCGCCGGCCATCCACCCGCCAGGATACTGCCGCCCGATGCGCCCAAAAACAAGCAGCCCAGGCCCAAGGAAGACCCGTACATTAGGGCCATGAAAGACCCTAGGAAAGCGGAGCAGAGAATCAAGACCATACCGGAGGGAGATAAATGAGCCCCGACACCATCATCGACGTTTACTGCGAGATCTGCGAGGAGCGCATCGCTACCATCAGACTCGGCGACCTCAAATACCCCATGACCGGGGAGATGTTCAAATCTCCGGATGCCTACCACGAATACCCCGCACCATTCGAGCCGGGGACCGATTGGGAGTTTATGCGATGCCCACACTGCAGGTACCGTCCGTTCCTCATGGATGACCGCATTAACGCGGGAGACCGCTTCGTTTACGCCAACAGGGATGCAGAGGAGCTACCGCCGGAGATCGTCGAGGACCTCCCGCAAGCAGAAGCCCCGGAACCAGAACTGCAGACCTGCGAGATCTGTGGGAAACAGTTCGCGCCCCGTCAGATGGGACTCCACAAAAGCAATCACCGCAGGACCGAGAGAAGAAAGCAGAAGGAAAGGGGACGTAGATAATGGCCAAAAAAGATCGTACCGAACTGCTACCGCCGGAGGGAGACCCGGAAGTCGGGCGAACCGTGTTCGCCATCTTAAAGGAAATCCTCGACGACAAGGACGAGCTCGGCCTCCCAAAGCAATGGAACCGCAACCACGAGTTAATCCGGAACCGGCACTGGAAGAACGACGACGTCGAGGTCCCCCTCGTCAGCATTAACCTCTGTCACGTGCACGTGCAGAGAACCTGTAACATGATGACGGACCAGAACCCCACGTTCGATGTCGTCCAATTGGGCGAGGCTGAGGACCTCCCGGAGGGAGAAGACCAGGCATTCGACCTGCTCCAGAAGTCGGCCATCCACTGGTGGAACGACCAGGAGCAGCAGGACGTTTTCGACAGCAGCGTCCGTCTCGGAGAAACCAACGGGATCGCCATCGAGAAGGTGATCTTCAACCCCAACCTGGAATACCCCCTAGGAGAGGTGGAGACCATCAACGTCAGTCCGTTCCACTTTGGTTGGTACCCGGTCAAGCTCGTAGCCACACGGAACCTTCAGCAATGCGAGGCCGTCCTGCATTACTACCCTCTCAGCATCAGGGAGGCCCGGCGTCGATGGCCGGACAAGGCCGACCTCATCAAACCGGACAGCGACATCATCAAGGATCTGCAGGACGAGAGGCGAGACATCAATAGCATGCAGGGCGCCAAAAAGCCAAAGAACATGCTGGTCACGATTGCGGAGACGGCCAAGGAGTTATTTAACTGGATGAACCGCGACCAGGAAGCCCCGAGCGATGAAGTGCTGATCGTCGAATGCTGGTGCCACGACTACACCACCGTGGATGGTCAGGATGCAGAGGAAAAGAAACCTGGCGAAGTGGTCTACAAGAAAGCCAAATACAGGGGGAACATCCGCTGTGTCGTCGCCTGCAACGGAGACAAGATCCTGGAGGACCGGAGCAACCCCAGCATCAACGATCAATTGCCCGATGAAAAGGCCATGATGACCTACCTGTGGGACAAGTACCCGTTCTCCGCAGCCAACAGCGTCAAGGACCCGGCCAACGCCTGGGGCGCCACGGACCTGGAACAACTCGAATGGCTGAACCACGAGCTCAACAAGAGCGTCAGCCAGTTCGTCCTGGAGAAGGACAAGAGCGCCCGCTCCAAGATCAAGAACCCCCTGACTTCTGGAGTAGAGAACGAGGATTTCACCAACTACTACTCGGAGATTAACCCGGTCAACGCGGATGAATCAGCCGCCATCCAATGGCTCGTCTACCCCGGATCATCCATGGACTACCAGGCAAGCATCACCATGTTCAAGGACCTGTTCCTGACGGTCGCACAGAGCTTTGAAATGGATCAACTCACCACATCGAGCAACGCCATCGCCTACAAGACCCTGGCGGCCCTGATGGAAAGACAGGCCACCATGCAGCGGGGCAAGACCAGGAACTACTCACGGCTCATCAGGGACCGGGGGAGGATGTACCTCAGCCACCTGATGAATTGGGGGACGGAGCCGCGCTACATCAACTTCGAAAACAGCGACGGCATCAAGGAGACCAAGAGGATCGTCGGCAGCGAGATGATCATCCCGGCAAAACTCACCGTCGTCGCAGGGTCCACCCTCCCGCAGTCAAACGTCCAGAAGCGTGAAGAAGCCCTGGACCTCTTCGTAAAGCAGGCAATCGACCAGCCGAAGCTCCTGGAAGAACTGAACGTCTCCGGGAGAAAGGACATCGTCAAGCGCATGCAGGCAGGTCCGGTCGGCGCCGTCATGAACAACCTGTCCATGATGGGAGTACCTCCGGAATTGATTCAGATATTCCAGCAGGTCGCCGTCATGGAGCCGAAAGAGATCGATAAAGCCATCAAGGAAGGCCAGATCCCGCCGTTCCAACTCCTCCTGCAGCAACTGGCAAGGGCCATGGCAGGCCAGCCCGAACCGCAGCCCCAGGAGAACCCGATCGATAACGCCGAAGTGCAGGTCAAAATCGCCCAGGCGGAGAAGACGAAGGCCGAAACCGCGAAGATTGTTGTCGAGAGAGACCTCGTCCTGGAGCAGATCAACACCGAGAAGGTCGACCAGCGCGTCAAGATGGCCGGCGTCAAGTTCGACACGGACAAAATGCAGATCGAGAAGGCCCGGACGGTCCACAATATCACCAGGGAACGGCGTCCGCAGCAGGAGAAAGAAGCCCCCGGGAAGCCGAAAGCGAAGGAGCCGGAGGAGGGCAGGCGGCCCCAGGTCTCCGTTACCCCAGGCCCGATAAACGAACCGCAGAGACCGGAGGCGGCGCCCCTGACGTCGGAGGCAGAGGCGATACCTACGGGATACAACGAATCCGGTATGGAATCGAATAACAGACCCCAACCTGAACTTTAAGGAGGAACATTATGGCACTTATCGACATGAAACGACCGAAGCCGAAGAAGAAGGACGCGAAGAACTCCGTAGCTATCGACGCACCAGAATATGATGAGCGACCGTACAACATGAGGTTCAGCCTGGAAGCGCCGGAGCTTAATCTTTTGGGACTCAAGCCCTCGGACTTTGCAGGGATGGAGCCCATCACGGCTACCGTCGTCCTGGACCCTATCAGCATTCGTGATATCGAAAACAAGAATGCCGACGAGTGGAGCAGAAACAATAACAAGGCCGTCGAATTTCAGGTCATGAAGATCGACCTCGGGACGCTGACCGCAAAGAAGCCAAGCAAGTTTGACAACGTCAGCAGCCAGAAGAAGAAGGGACCGGAAGAATAAATGGACGAGGGAAGGAAAGACGACCAGGGGAAGCTGAGATACGACCTCATACCGGCAGGTCCACTGCAGGAACTCGCTAACGTGTACACCTACGGTGCCGGAAAATATGCCGACAGGAATTGGGAGAATGGCATCAAGTGGGGACGGATATTCGCGGCCATCATGCGCCACCTGTGGGCCTTCTGGCGCGGGGAGGACTTCGATAAGGAATCGGGACAGCTTCATCTGGCCCACGCCGCCTGGGGATGCTTCGCCCTGCTTGAATACGGCAGAACGAAACAAGAACTGGATGACAGGCCGAAGCAGAAACTGAAGGGGGAACTATGACCGCCGAGCCAGAATTCAACTGGAAGCGAATCGGGGCCAGCGTAACGATTGACCGATCTGCTGTCGGGGAGAAGCGATACATCATCGTGAGCAGGAATGGAAAGCAGCACATCCGGAAATATAAACGGTCACTAAAGAACGGTCTCAACGTGTTTGATCTCGCAGCAAGAGCGATCCTATTGACCGGGGAGAGGATAAAGAAAGACAATCAACGGAGGATGTTCAGACATGATCGCCGCCGACCAACTTGCTGAAATTATTGCTGATGTATTCGAGATGAAGAATTGCATCATCGTCAGGCGGAAGGGGCGAGAGCACATCAGGAGATACAAGCATCCCGTAAAGAACGGGATGAACGTAGAGGGCTTGCTGAAGAGACCGAGCCCAATTGTAGAAAAATTCATAGCAAAAATGGAGCAAAGAACACATGATTATCGCCGACTTTGAATGCCCTAAATGCGGGAAAATACGGGAGGAAATCGTCCACTCAGCCGTATGGCAAGGGACTTGCCCGGAATGTCATTGTTTAACGAAACGGATCATAACCCTGGGAGGCGTCAACTGCGCCAACGAGGATGCCCGGCACATACGAGAGGCCGCACGTACGCTTCTGGATCCGGAGACCGCCAGGCATTCGGATAAGGCCCACGTCCGTGATCTCGCGGAGAACCCCACCCGGAGCAACCTGAAGCGATACCTCAAGGCCGAGGGACTCAGATACGCAGAGAACGAACGGGGAGCGCCACCCCTATTCCGCAAACCGGAACCCATCAACCGGGAGAAGCTGAGAAAGGAGGTATTGGATGGCTACCGGAAAAGGAACAGCATATCCATCGAGACCTCCCGACATTAGCCTGCAGACACGAGCGGCGCTCGTCATGTTGATACGATTACTCAAGTCAATTACGAGTGTACTTGAAAAATATCTGAAAGGTGAGACAATAAACGTGTAATGACATAACGCGCCCTGACCACGCCCAATAAGCCACGTCAGAAGCGACACCAGCAACGCTAAAGAAAGCCCCGCTGAGAATGAGGAATAAGCCCCTCAACTCGGCGGGGCTTTTTTATTTCCGCAAAGGAGGAACGACTCACATGGAAGGAACCCAGGACGCATCGACGCTAAACGCAAGCGCACCGGCCGCCGAGACCGGCGAGATTGGAGGACTCGTCAACTCCGATCGTCCATCTTTTGATCCCGATGGCCAGAACCTGTTCGGCACCGTAGAGGACGACGATGCCGGATCCCCGTCAGACGCAGACGATAAAGGCGCAGGCGAAGACCAGGATACCAAAGACCAGAATGCTGCCGACGGCACTGGCACGGACAAAGGCGGGAACGCTGACGACGGGGATGAAGACCGATTCGATAAGCACCCAAGATTCCAGCAGATCATGCAGGAGCGAGACGAGGCACGGAGGGCAAAGGAACGTCTGGAAGCACAGATGGAGATCCTGACCAGGGTCGTCGATGCTCCCCCGGACGTACAGGGAGGGACGCCCAAAGAGGACGATCTTCCGTACAAGGACCTCAGCAAAATGACCGAGGAGGAACTCGCCGAATGGCAGGCGAATGACCCGAAGGGCTTCGCTGCCAACCTCGCGGCGAAAATCAAACATGAACTGCTGACGGACATGCATCGCCAGGCGGAAGCCACCACCAGGCGGACGGCCATCGAACAGACTTACATGAAATTCGGTGAGAAGAACAAGGACTTCCGTTCCAGATGGGACTCCGGGGAGATCAAGCGGTTCATCGATCAGAATCCCGGCCACAACCCCATGAGCGCCTACCACGAAATCATCGCAGAAGATCGCGAAAAGTCCGTCCAGACAAGGATCGACGAAGCCGTCGCCAAAGCGAAGGCGGACACCGAGAAGGAAGTTCTGGCGAGAATTCAATCCAAGCAGAAGGCGACCGTCCTGGGACCAGGACCGGCAATCAACCCAGTTCGGAACGAAGTAAACCCCGAGCTGCAGGACACCAAACGACACGGCGGAAAAGTGACCGTCCTCGCCGACATGTTGAGAAGCATGAGACGAGCCGGGACATCGTAACGCCCAGCAAGCAAGGAGGACATCATGGCTCTCACTTATACCGAACTCGAATCAATCACCAGGGCGTATTTCAAGGCCGACAACAAAAGGGCAATCGACATCTACTTCGAGGACTCGTTCCTGCTCGATTACCTCATGAACAAGAAGAAGGGCCTGTGGGAACGCCCTGCAGGTGGCGAGCACATCCGCGTCCCGCTGAAGTACGACGGCGCCGAGGGCGGATTCTACAGCCGCACGTCCACGCTGTCCAGCGATGACCGCGTCAACATCAACGCGGCCAAATTCTTCTGGAAACACGCCTATGGCAACGCAACTATCTACCGAACCGACGAACTGCAGAACGCCGGCGAATACGCCGAAGTCAGCCTCGTCACGGAGAAGATCGAATCCGCGCAGAACACCGTCCGGAAACACCTCGCAACGCAGCTTTATTCACAGGCAACCGATTCCGCAGAGGAGATCACCGGGCTTAAATCCGCCACCCTCGCCGCGGACACCACGGCATTCGGCGGGATCATTCCGAATGACCTCGTGGCACAGGACGGCACGAAGCCCTGGACGGCGAAGAACACCTCGACCGCGAAAGGCATATCCCTGGGCATCATCCGGACCCTGGCTTCCGAGGCCAAGATCGGAAACGGCGCCAAGGGGAAACCGGACCTTGGAGTTATGCCGGAGGCCCTGTTCAATCAGATCAGCGCCATCCTACAGACCCAGCAGCGGTTCACCCAGGACAGCGACACGGTCAAGGCCGGGTTCACCAACCTCGTCTTTGAGGGGAAGATCCTCGCGGCGGACGATTACTGTCCGGCCGGGTACCTCTTCCTGCTCAACACCAACCACATCGGGTTCGCCGTCCACAAAGACGGGTTCTTTACCAGGACGGCCTGGGGAGACCTGATCGTAACGGGCACGGTTGCCAAAAGCATGAAGATCCTCTGGGACGGAAACCTCATCGTCAACCGGAGGCAGGCAAATACGGTCCATTACAACCTGAGCTAAACGCGGCCACAGTTAAAAACCTCAACCATCCCTGGGGTACCACTACTCCCCAGGGGGCAACTCGAATAAGTCACCAAGGAGGTGCAATATGTCGCTACAACCCTTAAAAACCCAGGGATTCGCCCAGGACATCTACAAAGAGTCTTCCGTACAGCTTGAGGAACTCGGCACCCTCCGCATCCTCAGCGACGGACGGAAATTCCAGTACGCGCGAGCAGGCGCAACCGCTCTGGCCGCAGGCAAGGTCACGCAGACCGCGATCCCGAGCGCCAACGCCAGCGATGAAGTCGTCGCTGCCAGCGCAGCCGTCGGAGATATGTCCATCTCCGTCACCTTCGGCGGGGCAGTAACCGCCGACTTCTACAAGGACGGATTGCTGTGGGTCAACGACGACACTGGCGAAGGCCACCTGTACCGAGTGAGAGGTCACGCGGCAGGGACCACGGCAGTCATCGTCTACCTCAAAGACCCGATCCGCGTAGCAGTGACCGCCGGTTCCGGGACCGTGTCCCTCATCCAGAACCCGCAGGACCTCGTCCTGGTTTATCCGACGTCAGGTACGGGCGCCCCGGCAGGTATCCCCCCGATTCCGGTCACCGCAAATTGCTACTTCTGGAATCAGGTAGCCGGCCCCGTCCCGGTCTTGACGGACGGGACGGTGGTGATCGGACAGCACGTCCGGGTCTCTGATGCCGTAGCCGGCGCCGTCGAACCGCTCGACCGCGACGGAACGGACGAGAACGAGGCCGAAGTCGGTACCGTCCTGGCCGTAAATGCGAACACGGAATACAGCCTCATCAATCTGGCTATCGGCTACTAAGGCCCAAATCCACCACCAACAGCCCTGGGCCTCTCACCCAGGTTCAGGGCTTTCTTAATCAAAGGAGGCAATCATGGCCTTTGCATCAGCAATCACTAGCCGGGACGCATGGGGAGACCACGCTGTCACCATGGGGACCTTCACCAACGGGGCAGCGGACGTCGGAGGGGACATCAACACTGGTCTCCACCAATGCGAAATGATCATCCTGCAGCACGGCAAAACCGCCGTCATCGCCAACCAGCCCGTCATCAACAAAACCCTTCCTGCCGACGGGTCAGCCATCACCGTGGTCACTGACGCCGGGGAAGACGGAACCTGGCTCGCAATCGGCGATGCCCACGCTTAAAGGAGGTCCCCCATGGCTTTCACATTCACCAAAACAGCGGAATTCCCGGTCGGCCAGCAAAGAGTAACGATGGGGACATACGGCAGCGCCGGAGGCTCCGAAGGAGGAGATATCTACACCGGCCTGCAGAAGGTCAATCAGCTTGTCCTCCAACCCAAAGCGGAGGCGGTCGTCGCCGCACATCACGTCATAGACGAGACCTTTCCCATTGTGGATCCTGTGACCATCGTGAGCGGCGCAAACGAGGCAGGCTACTGGATGGCCATCGGATACTAAGGAGGCAACCATGTCAATCACCGTATCAGCGACACCAGAAGAAAAATACACGGTCATAGGAAACAGGGCGCTCGTCAACGCCAAGATCACCATGGGCAGTTCATACCCAAGCGGAGGGGAATCATTCGACCCCGAGGCGCTGTTCGGGATGCATAATGTCGACAATTGCATGATCTCCCCGGCAGGCGGGTATATCTTTCAGTACGACAGCACCAACAAAAAGATTCAGGCTTACAACACGCCGAAGATTTCGCAAGCCATTGGGCAGGACATCAAAGGGAGCGCGAACACTGACGCAGAGACATCAGACGGAGCATCCCTCCCGACAAACGGATCGGCCATTGTCTCTGCCGACACCCAGGCAAACGTCGCCACGGCGGAAGGCGTGCTCACGGTAGCAGCGCAGCCGGACATCGCCCGGAACGTCTGCTTCTGCGTTACCAACGACTCTGGCGGCGCTCTGAATCTTTTCGTCGGGACCGTTACCATCCGTATCACAGGGAAGTTCAAGGGCTCGGCACAAACAGAGGATATCACCATCACCGTCACGGACGCACAGAAAGCAATCGCCAACGGAAAGTTCCGCTACAAGTATGGCGTCAGGCCCTTCGACACGATCACCAGCATCACCCAACCGAACTACGCCACGGATGCAATGGCTGACGGATTGAAGATATCGGTCGGACTCGGCTCAAAGGTGGGCCTTTACGATACCCTGTTAACGCCGGCCGAGGCGGACGTCTTCAAGATCACGGTCAACAGCGCGGATCTGGCCATAACCAAGACAGTCGACACCACGAACCAGACCGTCAATCTGGGCGCCAGGGCAGACAACGATGACTTCGTGATTAACTACCGCTCGAAAGGATACGCGTCCGGAGAGGAAGTCGCCAGCGGGACCGACCTGTCGGGCGTATCTCCGATTTATGTGGCACTTATTGGAATATAAGAGGAGGGCGCTATGGCCACGGTTCAGAACCTGCTGGACTTAATGCAGTTCCGGGTAGACACGGCCAACACCGATCTCTACCACCACATCAACAACGCCCTCCGTGCCATTGCCAAAAGACTCTATTGGTTGGAATCCGACATCGTCCGTTCCGAGATGTCGGTCTCCATTTGGGCAGAGCAGGAGTACGCGGCAGCCACAATCGCCTTCGTGGACGGAGGCACGTCCCCTGACACCATCACGGACAGCGCAAACAAGTTCGTCACCGAACTATTCGAGACCGGGATGTACATCACAACGGACCAGGCGAGCAACCTGGGACCGTACAAATTAACCAAAGTAGAGGCGGGAACCCTCACCGTAGCGACCGGATCCCTGACAGCAGCAGGCGCAGGATCGACTGTAACCATCACCTCAGACGACGCCTTCGGCGATCTGCCTTCGGACTTCGGCGGATTGATCAGCGAGCCATACCTGGACGGGAAAACATACCCGCTCCTCCCGTTACCATCCCAGGACGTGGCCCTCTCCTACACATCCGCAGCGACGCCGATCTATTACCAGGTCAAAGGCTCGAAGATTTACGTCACGCCCCACACCGCCAGCGACTACACCATCAAGGCGGATTACTTCGCCGTCCCCGCGATGGTCACCGCAGCCACCGACACGCTCCCATACTTTGATTTATTTGGAGACGCCATGGCTGAGGCGGTCATGCGGACATACCGTTCAGGGGAACAGGTAATCGGGGTAGATTCGCAATGGTGGAAACTCTTCTGCCGGGAGAACGTGGACTCCGTCGCTCGGAAGTACGGGAAGCGAGGCCCCAGGGGACCACGCGCCAACGGGATCGACTGGAACCGGAGGAGGCGCTAATGGCCACAGAAGTCAAGCCCCTGGCGGACATCAATAAAGCGGTCCCATTTAGAGGGGGATGCAACACGGCAATCGAACCGGACCTGCTTCCATTCGGCGCTTACTCCATGGTGCAGAATATGCGGGGTTCACACCCAGGCATGATGCAGCGGAAAGGCTGCAGGAAGCAGCATGCCGTAGCAGACGGGGACAACGAAGTGCTGACCCTGTTTCAGTTTTCGAAGGGAAAGAAAACGGAGCGCCACCTCTATGCTCAGATGGGGGACGGCGATGTTCTCGATGCAACGACGGCTCCTCCTGGCATTACCACCGGAGCGTTCGGAACGGAAGTGTTCTCCGGCGCCACCGGTCAGATCCCCGCAGCATGGTCCGTGATCAACGACATGGTCCTGTATTCAAACGGCGTGGATCAACACCAGATCCACGTTGGAGTAGATCCTTATATCGATCAGATTGTTGTCTATAAGGGGACAGGACCCATTCCGGTTATTCCGACCATGGGAGAGGATTATACCGAACAGGCCACGGATGGATTGACCACGACTGCGGTCGTTCTGGACTCCCTGGCGACGCTTGCCACTGATTATGACTGCATCTTTATCCGGACCACCCTACCTGCCACATCGATCAAATTGACCGTTTCCCTGCCCAACAGCAACGCGGCTGTTGCGGCAATCAATTATTGGAATGGAACATGGGCCTCAGTAACAGGATTCAGCGACGGAACATCGGTTGGAGGGGCAACCTTTGCACAAACCGGTTCCATGTCCTGGGCGCAGCCTGTAGATGAGATTCCGCATTATATCTTTGATGAGGCGGGATTCTGGTATCAAATCTATTTGTCATCCGGCGCCCTCGATCTGGAAGTCGAACTGACCGCCATCCAGTACAATACGACCTGGCAGCCTATCCGGAATATATGGGATGGGTATCCGGTCGATGTAACTGAAGTGCAGTTTTATGATGCGAGTGCCGGTACATATTCTACGTATGGATGCGTCAATATTGACGTCGGGCTCATGCAAACGGCAGATCGCGTCAATTTCGCCTCTGATACAAATATCTGTGGGTTTTATGTCGATGTAGGGGGCACTCCGAACACCACCGTAACTACGGCCATCAACGCCGTAAAGTATTGGGACGGGGCCGCGCTTCAGGATGTGGTTGGCCTGATTGATGGTACAGCGGGTCTCAGTCATTCGGGATGGGTGATATTCAAACGCCCGACGGCGCAGCCACGGCAGTTCAATAATACAGAATATCATGCGTACTGGTTTGAGTTTTCGGTAGATGAGGCCATCTCTGCAGGAGTTAAACTCGCCATCCAGGTCATGCCGGTTTATGACATTTCCGAATTCGGGACCAAAGGGCTCTATAACTGCGCATGGAAGGATCGCGCCCTTTATGTGTGGGACCGGTATCCCGTTGATATCTGCGTTTCCGCCAAGAGCAGGCCCCTCACTCTCAATGGGGCGGATTTCTGTTTTCTGGAAAGGCCTGGAGACGGACGACTCAATCGGATCGTCTGTATGAAAAAATTTTATAATGACCTGATGGTCTGGCAGGAAGAACTTGGGACCAACGGCGGATGTCTCACGATTTACGAGGGATACTCTCCCGATACGTTCGGGAAGTTCGTCGTCTCCACCCGCTTCGGAACGTTCAATGCCAAGAGCGCAATCGTTGTCGAGGGCGTCCGATTAGGAGAAAACAAGGTCGAGGACCGACCGATCTGCATCGCCTTCTTTCTGTCCCACCTGGGCGTCTGTATGAGCGACGGTCGTTCCGTAGTCGTAATCTCCCAGGACATCGCCAATTTTTTCGATCCCACCAAGGACGAGTGCATCCGGAATGGATACGAGCACAAAATGTGGTTGGCCTATGATTCAACCTATCACGTTCTGAGAATCGGCCTCGTATCCGGAGCCCTCGCCACGGACTGCAACATTTTCCCCGTCTACGATCTCACAGACAAGTGCTGGTACTTCGATGTGCTCACGCAGCCCTTTGCATGCGTGACAGACATCCAGGCCGGCAGTGGCGACGTGACGGTCCTGCAGATGGCAGGGGGGATTAACGACGGGCAGATATACCAGACGAACTACGGGAACAACGATGTTGCCACACCGATCGACGCCTTCATCATGCAGGAACTGGACGGGTCCGGGGCGCTTTTGGATCTCCGGGAAATCATCGTCAGGACGAAAGCCGCCCAGGGGAATCTGGTCATTACCCCCTATGTCAACGGAGTGGCCCAGCCCTCGAAGACAATACCATAAAGTAAAAGGAGAAAAATCATGAACAATTTCGGAATATTAGACCGGTTTGAATGCGAGGTACTCAAGGGAGGCGGCACCTTTCTCGACAGATTGTGGGAACGAATCAAAGAAGCCGCAAGACGAGCAAAAGATATCATCCGGGGATGGATCAGTGCCTTTAATTTCGCCTGCCGATTGGTCTTTTTCAGCAGATGGAACTTTGAATGCTACGACGCAGCCGGAAACCTGAAATGGGCGGAGTATGACCGGCCGAACATCGTAACCAACGAGGGGCTTGATTTTATTCTGAACGTCATGTTCCACGGGACCGCGAACGTCACAAAGTGGTACTTGGCCCTAGTCGAATCCGACACAACCGCCGCCGCGACACAGACCTATGCCACGCCAGTATATACGGAGTGCACCGCATACACCGAAGCGGCAAGGCCGGAATTTAATGAGGCCGCAGCCTCGTCTCAGGCCATCACCAACAGTGCAAACAAGGCGTCTTTTACCATGAATGCCACGAAAACACTGTATGGAGCTGCATTGGTTGGAGGCGGGACCGGGGCAGGTACGGCGGAGATTCCCGGCAACACGAACGATGCGACGGGGATACTCATGTGTTACTCGAAATTTACGACCGCCAAAGCGGTCGAAAATACGGATATCTTCAAGTGCTATTGCACAATCACAGCCGGACGCCCGGCGTAAGGATGAGCCATGTCTTACTCGGATGCCATCTTTTATCTCGACCATGTAAACGGATCTGATGCGGTTCGGGCAACCCTGTCCGGTGTCGTCTTTTCCAATCCCTCCGGGACCATCGTCAGGGGTGCCTATGCGGGCCACGGCCTGGTCACCGGGGCGATTGTTACGGTCAGCGGCACGACGAACTGGAACGGGGCCTGGAAGATTACCAAGGTTGACGATAACAATTTCGATCTGGACGGCGCCGTGTGGACGGCGGGAGCCGACAATACAGGCGATGTGGTTCCCTTCGGCGGATCATCCTGGGCGGATGCCTGGAAAACCATTACTGCCGGCGCCACCGCCGCCAGGATTGCAGCGGGTGATGTCGTCCGGATCGCCAAAAGCCCCGCGCCGGTTTCCCTGGGGCAGACCGCCAAGTGGACGGACACGACGAAGGTTGGAGGCGGTCTGGAATCCGAAAAATCTATCAGTTCCACAACCGATGCAAACCCGATCAGCGTAGCGTTAACCGGCCATGGATATTCTTCTGGTGATGTCGTTTCCATATACGGGCATTCGACCAATTACAACGCAAATGGGACATGGCTTATTACCGTCACAGATGCGAACAACTTTACTCTTACGGGAGCCATCGGCAATGGAGCCGGTGCTGGCGGTGCCACCGGCAAATGCCGAAGGGTTAACAGCAGGACGGTCCTGTTGTCCACAGCGGTCACTCTCATGATTGACGAGGCTGATGGGGGTTGGACGGCATCGGGATCGTCTACAGTATCGCACCCGGCCTATACAAGTGACGGGAAATCGGGTAATGCCTGCGTTAAGGTCGTAAAATTCTCACCAACTGCGAACACCTTATATGCCTACAAAACTATTCCGAGCACGGATTTCTCCTCCTACGGAGCTATTACGTTGTGGATCAAGGTGGGCACCGCAATTTCCAGCACCGACAACTGGAAGATCTGCCTGTGCGCCAATGCAGACGGGACCGGCATCCTGGATACATTCCCCCTCCCGGCAATTGCAGATACGGGTGTGTGGAAACCGTTCAGAATCGTTAAATCCGGCGGGGGGAGTCTAAACAGCGCCGTTGGGTCAATAGCCCTCTATTCCGGTGGGACTGCGGCGACCACATCAGGCATAAGCATGGATAATATCAACGCCTGCTCCGCGACCGGTTTGAATCTCGCCAGTTTGATTTCGAAAAGTTCTGCGGAGCATGGCGGCGATGAGGCATTTTATGGTTTGAAATACATTGCAGGCCGCTGTCTGGGGCTCGACAATGAAGTGACGTCTTATTTCCACCAAGGGAATGGATATCATGGAACGACGGAGACGGTCACGCTCTATTATCGTGAGGCAGTTCAGATCAAGACCCAGGAAGCCTTGCAGGATTCCGGCACGGAGGGAAATCTGATTGAATTCCTTGGCGGGTACAACACATCAAACAATGTGCAAGACGGGGAAACATACCTGGATTTCATGGGATATTCGAGCGGTTATATTAATGCGTTGAATAGAAGTTATTTTAAATTAGACCGGTTGTCGGTCACCCGCGGGGGATTATACGGCATATCAATTCAAGGCATATCATTGGGGGCAGTTATCGGAGAGATCAATGATCTAAACAACTGCAGTGGCCATGGTTTATATATCGGTACTCCCGTCGCGATCACCACCCTGAAACATTGCAATAATAACGGATCGTCCGGATTTTATTGCGGAGGTTCCTCTGTTGAAATCACCACGATATCACAGGTGAACAACAATTTACTTCACGGCATTTCCATAGCTGGTATACCCGCTAACGTAAAAATCTCCACCATCGGATCAGCCAGTAACAATGGAATTAGCAGTAGCTATCGGGGAATCCATATTAAAACGAGCGGATACGTTGAGATTGGTATCATTTCGGAAGCATCTCTTAATATGGGTGATGGCGTTGCCATAGAGGAAACCTGTGGCAGCCTGATCGAGACAGTCACCGCCGCAAATTTTAATGGTGTCAACGGCATCTATTTCTATTCAAAAACGACCAATAACGAAATCAACCAGATCACGGCGGCGAACGGGAATGGTGCCTACGGTGTGGCATATGCCATTACAGCCCTTGAGAATTTCGTAAACAGTTTATCGACTCAGGACAATGTAACCGGGGCGATTTCCAATCTCGGCGGAAAGCAGTACATTGGATCTGCAAGCCTTGCCGAATCTACAAAAATATCCAATACCAGCAATGGACGTGAATGCTTTGTCGGCATTGCCAGGTACGGTGTAGACGGGCGATGGTATCGGGGATACCCGAATGGTGTCGCCAGCGACCAAATAACCGGTGGTCAGACCGAGGCATGGGCTTACGGAGGGTCGGGGCTTTGCCAGTACTACAATCCATCTTCGGCAACAGTACCAATTGTTGAAGAATTTTATATTCCCTGCACGGCAAATACGGCGATCCAGTGCCATTTTTATAAAAGGAAAACTGTTTCCGGCGCAACCTGCAAGGTTAGTTTTTCCGCATCCGGCTGTGGGATCACGCCCATTCGAAACGTGGACGTTAATCTGTCGGATGCCTGGTCCGAGTTTACAAGCGCATCCATGACACCGACCAGGACGGGATTTATCAGGATTGTGCTAAAAGTTTACGATGGCACCACTACCGGCGACATCGGCATCGATGACATCCACGCCGCAGCCGTATAAGAGGTAATCATGGCAAACAACGGCGACATGAGCCGCAGCTTTTATGGCGGTATTCCGATTATCGTTTATGACCCCGAGATAACGTGGTTCGGGAATATGACTCGCTCTTTTTACGGGAGCATTCCTTCTGTTCTCGGTCCTGCCGTTGCTGGAAGCGTCTCCGAATCCAATTTCTCCGACACTGCCACATTCACAGATACAGTAGACGGATACGGACCGGAAACCGGGGATATCTCCGAAACGGCGACTTTTGCCGATACCGTTGATGGATACCTGAACCAGGATTCAAGTGCAGAAAACGCCACCTTTGCCGATGCAATGGACGCCTACGTACTGGACGATGGGCTCTCGGAAGCCATAACCTTTGCCGACTTGGTAGGAAGACAATTCGAAGTCGAACGGGGGATCCTGGAAGGAATAATCTTCGCTGATCTTATGGAAGGCTACTCCTTAGTCGACGGGATTGAAGAGACGATCGTGGTCAACTCTGGTCTCTACGGTGAGCCACAGAACCCAATCAGACGGCAGGCACTTTTCTTCAATATCCAGGATGATCACATACAGATCAAATATCAGCATAACCAGGCAGACCGGTCTGCTCATATCGAGGACGTCTCGCTGTTTTGCAATCGGATCAGAAGACAAGACTCCATCAGATTCGCCCACTTAGGACAGCATATATCAATCAAGTACGGGCACAATGTGGTGGACGAGACCACCCATATCAAAATGCTCGCCCTGCAGGTAAACCGGGTAAACAACCCCTCGGCCGCGCCAAGGGATATTCAATCCGTTCGGTTTACGTGCCAAGGGAACCATCTGTCTCTTAAATTTCAGCACAACGTGTCGGGAGAAACGATCATGCTGAAACAGCAGGCCATGCACGCCAACAGGATAAATAACCCATGAACACCCGAACGACAAAAAGAAGCACCAAGGAATCCATCCGCAAGCCGTACCGGTCAAGCGCCGCTACTTATACAGATTATAAGAATGAGATACCAGACGGGGACTACTACGGGTTAAAGCATTCCGAATTCAAGAAGCCCTGGCTTCCCGCCAGCGGCTACGACGAGATGGAATATAAATGGGATTTTCCATTGGAATATTTGAACCCAATTCATGTGGATTTTGAAACGCCTGACATGGGCAAATACAATTTTCCGGGTGCACAACCAGTGAACCCGAACTGGAATCCGCCGAACTGGAATCCGCAATACCCCCTGCCGGATTACCCGGCATCCAAACCGGAAGCGAGGAAGAAGCCGGGCACCAAAGGCGGCACACAGATTGTCTGGACTTACTGCGAAGGTCAGGATTTTGAATTCTGCCCAGGGGAAACAGTGGCGGTACAATTTACCGAGTACACCACCGATCGAATTGAAAGTGTCGATGCGGGAGAGGGAGAGATCATTCCGCCGGCCAGGGGGAAATTGGGGGAATCAAAACATCGGCCCGGATATCCGGAAGGGACATATACCGTGATGGTCCGAATACCGGAAGCGGCGGGGATGGAATATAACGTAACGTCAACCACAAAGAGCGGAGAAACCTGCGTCAGTCACGGCACTCAAAGGCAAAACTGCCTCGATCCATGCGGGGAGATGAGTATTGGGTACACCAGTGCTCAGATGATGACCGGCACATCTCAGACCTTGACGGTACAGAATGGAGATCCCCATTCCGTTTATAGGTATGAACTATCGGGAGGCGGAACACTGAAGGATACGGGGAATGGAACGATGCAATACACGGCTCCGGACACAAACCCGAATTGCGAAAATAATCCAACGATTACGGTACGAGACAAGAGAACCGGAACAGTATGCGCAACGCTGAAAATCGGAGTCGGAGATCCGGCCAGTTATGATGGCGTTGCATATATCATTTACCAGCCTTGCGCAGTCCTTGTTGGTCCGTTACCGCGACTCTGCCCGCAGATGGGTGACATGCTACTTGGCTCCAGGTATTGTAACGATCCCTATCAAGCATATAACTGCGATGGTACGAAAGCGGAACCAGGATTTTCAAATCCTGCCCTAGTTTGCGGCGTGCAAAGCAACGCTGTTTACACTGATCCATTAATGGATCTATATTTTATGGCACTTTGCGAATCACTCCATAAATATAGCGGTACAGTGGATTTGCGAACGAGTGATCAAAAGTTGTCGGGTTGCTGCCCAGCCGCACTCGCATAGAAAGGATCGACATGAAAGTATTGACACAAGAAGAATTCTCCGACCGGGTAAAGGCTGTCCAGCGGGCAACGAAGATCTTTGGCCACATGACGGACAACGACATCACGCAAGCATTTACCGCTTACCAACTCGTTCTGGCGGAAACCCCGAGGCGAATCATGCTCAACACACAGGTTCATGGCAACCGCGCCCCGACCTTTCTGGACAACTTCGAACGCCCAAAATGCCCCGACTGTGGAGCGGATATGATGATCAGGCGTGTCCCGCCAAACGACGAAGGGGTCAATACCCAGTTCGTCTGCTCCAATGATAATTGCGATACGGTACTGGACAGTCCAATGACCCTGCAGGAAATCATCAGTCAGCTAAAACCCATTGAAAATACGGAGGCCACCCATGCTCGACCTTAGCAATCTCAGACGACGCTCCAAAGGCGACGATATCCCCGGTACGGTTGAAACAATTTTGGAGGAAAATTGTCCGAACTGCGGTAAGCTAATGAGGAAATATAATCCTTGCTGCGGTAGTCCGAACGGCTACATAGGATGCGTGTGCGGGTATAAGGTTATCGAAAAGGGTAGAATATGATCGGTTTTGTAGATATTATTCTTTTAATCGCGGCAACCGAGGCCCTCGTAGAACTCTGGCGGAAGGCCGCGCCTATTCAACCTTTTCGCGAATGGCTCATCCGGATTACGCCGTTCCTATATTCCAGGCGGCAACAGACTCACCTGATGGAATGTAATTATTGTGTATCTGTGTACGTGGGCGTGTTGGCGGCAGCCGTTTATTTTTTAATGAATGTCATTATCGTCAAAGTGATTGTGATTGCCTTAGCCGTGCACAGGCTGTCAAATTACTTGCATCTTTATTTCAGCCTGCTCCGGGACCAGCAGATGGACATACGAGTGGCCAGGAATAATCGAACATAGCGCTCTGCCGACCACACTCAGGTCACGCCGGCAGGGACGTCGGAAACGCTTTAATAAGCCCCTCTGATTTCCGGTTTAATCCGGAACAAGGGGCTTTTTGTTTGGAAAGGAGGTAAGCCATGAGTTTTTATCCTTATCAAGATATTCTTTCGAAAGGAACTGGATCGGCAGACGTTAACAGTGGTTCAGCAAGAAGGTCTTCCGGAACCACCAGGGGTGGGTGGACGATGAGTACCGGAGGAAATAATACCTTTTCGGATGTCCCGGCATATAATCTTCCTGCATTTCAGAAGGCATCGCCTCTTCCGGACATCAATGTGCCCACATACAAATCACCTGGTGAATTAAAACTCCCGAGCTTCGATACACCATCGCTTGACGAATACATCAAGAATATCGACATTCCTGGCGTCAAGGTGGAAGTGCCGGTCGTGGATAACCAGTTTATCAAAGATAAAACTCAAGAATATGCCGCACCTTCACTCGCGGAAGAGCGTATGGGGTTTAGAGATGCGCTTTTGGAAGCCAGGAGGTATTCCGACAACCCCACTGTCGTGGCAAAAGTAATCCGGGATATTATGAGGGGAAGGGGGATCAATATCTCCAAGGTATTGGGTTCTGCCGGACAGACGGCCACCAACCTGGAGGCGTCCAATCGGGCGAACCAATTGAGCGCCAATGTCAATAACGCCAATCTGGAGCAAGCGAGAAATTTAACGAAAGTGAAAGCGGAGACGGAGATAACCAATAAGGAAATCGCAGAACGGAATGAACGTAAGTACAACGAGGCCATGGATCTCTACCAAAAAACAATAGCGGATATGCTCAATCAGCGGAATATGGCCAGCACTTTCGATAACCAGGCCGCAATGTCTCAATATGAAAAACTGATGGCCGATGCCATGGCACAGAGATCCGCGGAACAGTCGTATTTGAATAACGCCGCTGTCCATTCGGCGGATCAGAATTTCTATGCACAAATGGCACAGTGGGAAAATGAGAAGGATAAGGAAAAAACAAACGCACCGTATGTGCACAGCGTGTCGTTAGGGTAAAAATATGAGTAAATACAATAATATTGTCGACAAGATGGAACGCAGAAACCCTGGAATCTCCCGCGCCATGGCGGACTCCCTATCGGACCAAGAGGAGACGGACAGCCTCATGGCCTTTGTTACTCCGAAGGGAGTCCCTGAAGGAGTTATTCAAGCGGCCAGACGACAAAGACGGCCACGCCCTGCGGACGATGAATCTGCGGCAGTAAAGGAATTCATTTCCCGCGAAGGCAGATATCCCGGGTCGAACGAACGAACCGCTATCGAGGAGATGCCGGCACCACAAGGTGAGGACTCGGGAATCACCTATTCTAATTACCGGACCGGCCCTGGGATTGTTCTGCCGAAAGGCATGGCCATGATGGGAGAGGAGCCGAGGCAGGAGACGGAACAGGAATTCCTCGTCAAGAACGGCGCTCTCGATATCGTCGGCCATGATCCATATCGTGCCGCATGGGACCGAACTGTCAAGAATTGGGAGGGATGGTTCGACATCATGGGAGGCGAACCAACTCCGGAGAATCCACACTTCCGCACCGCATACGGCAAAAAATTTGACGAAGAGCTCCGAATGAATCAGGCAGAAGAGTTAGCCAAGAGAAACCAGGGAATGGAGAAGATCACTGGCCTTATCAATAAATTCCGTGGATCTATGGACCAGGAAGGAAACCCCATCCCCGATGCGACGGAAGCCGACGTCCTGAAGACGATGGGCCTCAAGGGACTGCCCGGGATGAAAGATCCTCGCGATTATCAAGATGGTATTCCCGATGCAGGAATGAACTCCTTCAAGGAACAGAAACGGGAGGAAATCCGCCTGCAGAAGGAGGCAATGAAAGAGGGGAGAGACCAGGAGAAAGCGAAGGCCAAGTGGATCAGCGACAATACGACGAAGCTGAACAGAGCCTATTCCGAGATGAAGACCGCCGTCAACGAGAAGATCGCCAAGTGGAAATCGAAATTAAGGGAGGCCGAGAGGCACGACAGGGAGGAGGAGGGATGGGAAACCTACATTCAATCTTACAAAGATTCAATCGCTCGCCTGGAAGACTTCCGGGAGAAATTTCCTGATTATCTCGACGCGGACAGAACAGCGATCGCTCAGGGCCAAGCCCCTGTCAATTGGCAGAAGGTGAAACAGTACTGGTCAAGTGCAATTATTAAATACAAATAATCTGTAACAATGCGTAATTGCATGACAATATTATGGAATAGTTTGTGGAATATTTTCATCCGTTTATAACAAGGAGCCGCCATGCCTTTTGACTTTAACTTCGACGACTACGATTACTTCGACTTCGAAAAAGACCCGGGCGTCCCGGAGAAATATAAGCCCAAGAAGAAAAAGGAATCCTCATGGTTTGATGATTTTATGTCATACGGAAGCGCCGAAAGCGATATGTACGTCCGCCCCGAGCCGCTGCCGAATCCAAGGCCCACAGCAGAAGAACGCACCCCGAAATTAAGTGCCGCCGAGCCTGAATCATTCTGGCAGAATGTCGCCGGGTCAATCGATGAAGTCGTCAACCCGCGCACTCCCGGAACCATGGCCCCATCTGATATCGCAGACGCGCAGATCAAGATGGAAGCCCGGAAGAACATCGTCAAGGACGAGGATGATGAGGGGAAGACCATCTTCCGCCCCCAATACAAAGAAGAATACATGGACGAGGTGGACCCCGACAACGCAGGCGTCAGGAAAGCGACACAGCTATTCAAGGACGTCGGCGTAGGTGCACTATCCACCGCGGAGGGTATAGCCGGGGGAGCAGAGTGGCTGACCAACGGGATTATCGGTAACGACCTGGCGAACCAAGCAAAGCTATGGGGGCAGGATCTGAGCGCCGAGGAACAGGGATTCAGCAACCAACTGGCACAGGGTGTAGGGTCCATGGGAACGTTTTTCATCCCTGGCATTGGAGTAATGAAGGGGGCCACCGCCCTCGCCAAGGTAAGCCCGAACCTTGCGAAGTGGATGGGTGCCGGAACCATGACCGCCATGGAAGCCATGACGGAGGCCGGTTCGGTTTATCGTGACGTTTTGCATGAGACAAAAGATCCGGCGAGAGCGACACTGGCCGCGACGGAAGCCTTCACTTTGAACATTCCCCTCCTGACGATCACCAACAAGCTCGGCATGTTTGGAGAATCCGGAACGGCGATTAAAAGGGCATTAGTGTCGTCCCTTATGGAAGGCGGACAGGAAGCCGGCCAGGAGATCATATCCACCACGTCTGCAGGGAAGCCGGTTAAATGGGGAGACGTCCTCACGTCCGGGGCGATCGGCGCCATAATCGGAGGCGGAACGGGCGCTCTGGCTCATGGCGCCATGGATGATGACCAGAAGACCGACATCGATAAAGCAACAACATCCCTCGGCGTCCCTGATAATGGAACGGATAGTTCATTCCTTGTAAAGCGCCTCATCGAGAACGGAAGCATCGACGACGTCAAGTACGCTCTGGCACCAGAGAATGCAAAGCTATGGGCCCCGGAAGAAAGAGCACACCTCGAAAGACACTACGCTAGGTTACAGGCGACGGAATCCCCCACGGCCAAGCTGGACAAGACGGTCGATGATCACCTGCAGGGGAAGATGTCCTCGACCGATCTCCTCGATACCTTCGCCGGGGAGTTTGATAACATGGAAGACCTGCTCCGGGAGGAACCGGCCGACGTCAACGCCAGGAAAATCCGATACGGAGACAAACAACCCGAGCTGGACCTCGGAACATCGAGCATGCCGCTTTTTGACGCGACCAATCCA
>Ga0265297_10002452_pt1 | contig 37726 bp, 40 predicted proteins | sample Munlanlwell13791_FD_192502 | JGI IMG/M metagenome (GOLD analysis project Ga0265297, IMG submission 192502) | Leachate microbial communities from a municipal landfill in Southern Ontario, Canada - Leachate well 137-91 | ecosystem: Engineered > Solid waste > Landfill > Unclassified | place...
GGGGTCAGATCAGAGGTAAAAACTTTACAACTGGCTTTACCCCGCGATAAATTAACCTGCAATTTAACTTGTTTACCTTTTAATGAACCTAATTTTACTTTTAACTGCTCTTCTTTAATATCATAACCGGCTGCACCCACCGCCGCCGCTACTCTGCCAAAATTGGGATTTTCCCCATAAACCGCAGTCTTAAACAAAGCCGAATTAGCAATATTCAAAGCTACAGTTTTCGCTTCTTTTTGACTCTTGGCACCCGCCACATCAATTTGAATTAACTTAGTTGCTCCTTCTGCATCCAGCACTACCATCTTGGCTAATTCCAGACAAACCTGTTTTAAAGCTTGCGTAAAAATTTGCAGTTCTTTTGCTCCCGCAATAACTTTATTGTCAGCTGCACCATTGGCTAAAACCAAAACTGTATCATTAGTGCTCATGCAACCGTCCACTGAGATACAGTTAAATGATTCATCGGTAGCTTGCCCTAACGCAACATCTAAGGCTTTTTTAGTAATCGCTGCATCAGTCATAATAAAGCAAAGCATGGTCGCCATATTTGGAGCAATCATACCAGCCCCTTTGGCAATTCCGCAAATATGCACCGGCCTACCAGCAATTTTAATTCCTATGCTAATCTCTTTAGCAAAAGTGTCAGTGGTCATAATCGCTAGCTCTGCTTTATGAATTCCACCAACGGATAATCCATTAATTAACTCTGGAATGCCCTGCTTAATTTTAGCTAACTCCAACTTCTTGCCAATAATTCCCGTAGAATTCACTAAAACATTCTTTGGAGCAATTTTTAATTTATCCGCAACATACTTAGCAGAAGCCAAAGCATCCTTAATCCCAGCTTTTCCAGTAAAGCAATTAGCATTACCACTATTAACTAAAATCGCTTGAAAGCTTTTAGCGGATTTTAAATGCAACTTGGAAACTACTAATGGAGCAGCAATAATACTATTGGTGGTAAATTTTGCGCTAGCTATTGCTGGAAGTGCCGAATAAATTAAAGCTAAATCAAACTTACCAGACTTTTTTAATCCACAAGCAATACCATTAGCTTTAAAACCTGCAGGTAAAATCGCTTTTAAAGATTTTTTCATAATAATCCAGTAGTCTCAGGCAACTTGTACATAATATTCATATTTTGGATCGCTTGACTACTAGCACCTTTTAATAAATTATCAATCGCACAGATGACAATAATGGTTTTGCCAAAATCTTTGACCCCAATATCACAAAAATTAGTCTTTACCACATCTTTAATCCTCGGAAAAACTCCATCGGGCCTAATCCGGATAAATGGTTCATTTTTATAAAACCTTTTATATAATTCAATAACATTTTTTGTTTTTAATTTAGCTCCCACAGTTTTTTTTAAATAAATTGTTGAAAGTATTCCCCGCTCTATTGGCAAAAGATGCGGCACAAAAACTACATCAATTTTTTTACCTGAGACCTTCGAAAGCAATTGATTTATCTCTGGGGCATGTTGATGCACATTAACTTTATAAGCCCTAAAATCTCCTTGGATTTCAGAGAATAAATATTCATTTGTTAATTTTTTTCCAGCACCACTAACACCAGATTTGGCATCAATAATAATTGAATCCGTATCCACAAAATTTACCGCCAACAACGGAGCCAAAGCCAAAATTGCCGAAGTCGGATAACAGCCTGGATTAGCTAAAAGTTTTGCCGTTTTTATTTTTAATCTATTTAATTCCGGTAGCCCATACACCGCTTTTTTTAAACTTTCTTTATCTTGATGAGTAACCTTATAAAATTTTTCAAATGTCGACGGATTTTTAAGTCTGTAGTCGGCGCTCAAATCAATAACCTTTTTGCCTAAACTTAAAAGCTTAGGCACAAATTTCATCGATACCGTATGCGGCAAAGCTAGAAAAACCAGGTCGCAATCGTTTTTAATTTGCGCAAAATCCGGCTTAGTACAAACTAAATCTAATCTTTGTTTAAATTTAGGAAAAACATCAGAGATCAAACAAGACCCCTGACCACTTCTTCCACTGTTGTAAAGATGGGTAATCTTAACATTAGGATGCGACAGTAAAAGCTCAATTAAAACTTCACCCGTATGTCCAGTTGCTCCAATTATTCCCACATTAATATTCATTTTCTTCTCCATGTATTTAAACCATATTAGAATAAAATCTATTTTCCGTCAAGGTTTTTTCTCGACGGAAGCAATATATTGCTAACGCGGGTCCTGTCTTGTCTTGTTTCTCGCTGGGACGCTAGTTTGCCCCTGCGTGGCAAACGGCGCTCGGGTCGACTGCGTCGCTCTGCCTAGACAAATCTTAATGGCATCCGTGCCCGCTCCTTGCCTCCACGCCCAGCTCGAATCCAAGACAAGCCACCCGCGATAACATTATTAATTCAAAGCTTTCCGTCTATTGCTTCCGGCGCTGAAAATTTTATACCTGGCTTGTTTTGTTCCTGAGCGCACGTTAAGAATCTTGCGCGGGCATGGTTGCCCCTCATAAATGTCTCGGCAGAGCGCAAGATTCTGCTCGAGCGAAGATTTTCCACGCCGGGGAAAATCGAGCGATGCGCGAAGGAACAAGACAAGACAGGTACATTAAGTTAACAGAACCCGCGCAATAAATTTAAGACAAAAAAAATCCCGCTTCATCAGCGGGAGTTTTTTAAAACATATATATATTAAATCAATTAATAGTTTACCTCTTCGTCCACTGGAAGCGTTTGCGCGCACCCTTTAATCCGTACTTTTTACGTTCCTTCATGCGCGGATCACGAGTTAAATATCCATTCTTACGAAATATCTCTTTAAAATTCTCATCCGCACTTAAAAGAGCTCGAGATATACCTAAACGCAATGCTCCAGCTTGACCGGTCAATCCACCACCGGTAAGTCTAGCCGCAACATTAAATTTTCCCATACTCTCAGTAAGTACTAAAGGCTGCAAAACAATAATTCTGTCAGTTTCACGTATAAAATACTTATCAAAAGGCTTGCCGTTAATAACAATATCGCCTTTTCCGGCTTCCATACGTACTCTGGCAGTCGATTCTTTGCGTCTACCTAAAGCTATGTATTTAGTTAATTCACCCATTATTTAATCGCCTCCAAAACTATCGGCTTAGCACCTGTTAAATCATGTTTGTCATCAGCAAAAATTCTTAATTTTTTAATCATATCTCTACCTAAAGGACCACCAGGCAACATTCTTTCTACAGCTAAATGCATCACTGTAGTCGGTTTTTTGGCCAAAAGATCTTCTAACTTAATCTCTTTTTGACCACCGGGATATCCGGAATACTTACGATAAACTTTTTGTTTAAGCTTACGGCCAGTAACTTTAATCTGGCTAGCATTAATCACAATCACTCCGTCACCGGTATCCATGGAAGGAGTAAAGATCGGCTTATGTTTTCCTCTTAAAATAGTAGCAATCCTGGTGGCTAAGCGCCCTAAAGTCTGGCCCTTGGCATCAGCAATATACCACTTCATTTTAACGTCTTCTGGTTTGGCACTATATGTCTTATTCATAGAAAAAGAATTATAACAGAATTAAAGTTAATGTCAAATAATTTTATTAATATTTTACCTTCACTAAACACAATCCTTTTGCCGGTAAAGTGGGTCCGGCAAGCTTACGATCTTGGGATTTTAAGATCTTACTCATGCTCCCCCTAGAAAACCTTCCTCTTCCGATTTCCAACAGTGTTCCGACGATACTTCTGACCATATTATATAAAAAACTATCAGCTTCGATATCAATATGCAAAAAACTTTGCTCTTTAATAATTTTAATACTTTTAATAGTGCGTACAGGATTTCTTACTCTAGCTTCAGTAGCTTGAAAAACTTTAAAATTATGCTTACCTAATAAGGCTTTGGCTTCACTACGCATTAATTTTACATCTAAAGGATAATGGTAAAAATATACCCGGTGAGCCAAGAGCGGCGCAGAATATTTACGATTCAAAATTGTATATCGATAAATTTTAGATTTAGCACTAAAACGACTATTAAAATCTGCAGCTACTTTTTGAATGCGAGTTACCTTAATCTCTTGCGGTAACATACAATTAATCCCCCAACGTAGTCGATCTAGGGGCATCTTAGTTGTACTTTTAAAATTAGCGACCTGGGAAAGAGCATGTACCCCTGAATCAGTGCGGCCAGCAACAGTCAGTTTAATCTCTTCTTGGAGAATTTTACTTAAAACTTTTTGCAGAATATGCTGGATGGTTTTGTTAGCTTGATAATCCGTACGTTTACCGTCTTGTACCTGCCAGCCGTAAAAAGGCGTGCCATCGTACTCTATTTGCAGCTTGAAATTAGACATTCAGCAATTTGTACAGCATTAGCGGCAGCACCTTTACGCAAATTATCCGCCACTACCCACAACCACAAACCTTTTTTATTAAAGGCATCCTGACGGATCCTTCCCACAAAAGTTTCATCTCTGCCTTCAACGTCTTTAGGCATCGGATATAAGTTATTTTTAGGATCATCCATTAAGATAATGCCTGGAGCTTTGGCTAATAAACTCTTAGCTTGGGCGGCAGTAATCGGCTTAGCCGTTTCAATATACACCGACTCGGAATGACCAGTTCTTACCGGAACACGCACAGTGGTGGCAGAAATCTTTATTTTAGGAGCATGCATAATTTTATGTGTTTCATGCACAAGCTTCCACTCTTCATTAGTATAATCACCTTCGACAAAGCTACCAATGTGCGGAAAACAATTATAAGCTAATTGTTGCGCCATAGATTTATTGACAACATTAGCCTGCACATTCTCAAAACCACCTTGCGCAATTAAATTAATCTCTTCTTTTAATTGCTCAACCGCACCTTTGCCTGCTCCACTTGAAGCTTGCAAAGTAGTGACAATAATTTTTTTAATACCTACTTTTTTATGAATCGGATTTAAAGCCACCACCATCTGAATAGTTGAGCAATTAGGATTAGCAATAATTCCTTTATGTTTTTTGACATCTGCGCCATTAACTTCAGGCACCACTAAAGGAACCTTAGGATCCATACGAAAATCAGCACCATTATCAATCACAACCGCCCCTCTTTTTACCGCCTCTGCAGCATAAGTTACCGCTGCACCTTTCTCACCTTCGGTTCCCGCAAACAAAGCAATGTCGATTCCATTAAATGCATCCGCAGTGATCGGCTCAACCGAATAAATCTGACCATCAACGTTAATATCACGCGCTGAACGTGCCAAAATTTTTAAAGTATTCACCGGAAAATTACGCTGCTTTAAAACTCGCAACATCTCTATCCCGACTACCCCTGCCCCAACAACTGCCACATTATATTTCTTCATTGCTTACTCCTATAATTATAAGTTTTTAACTACTAAATCACCAATTTCAGTAGTAGAATAACCCATCTTACCAGCTGCTAAAGATTTAACCGTCTTACTAACTAAACCAATTACTGCACTCTCAATAGCGTTAGCTGCTTTCTCTTCACCTAAACTCTCTAACATCATCCCCACTGCACAAATTGCCGCCAAAGGATTAATCACATTTTTCCCAGTATACTTAGGTGCACTTCCACCAATCGGTTCAAACATGGAAACTCCCTGTGGATTAATATTGCCACCCGCAGCGATCCCCATACCACCTTGAATCATTGCCCCTAAATCCGTAATAATATCACCGAACATATTGTCCGTAACAATTACATCAAACCACTCAGGATTTTTCACAAACCACATCGTGGTGGCATCTACGTGAGCATAATCTGTAGTTACATCAGGATATTCTTTAGCTACTTCATTAAATGTACGCTGCCAAAGATCCCAGGCAAAAGTTAAAACATTGGTCTTTCCACATAAAGTTAATTTTTTTCTTTTATTACGTTTGCGGGTATATTCAAAGGCATAACGAATACAACGCTCAACACCTTTACGCGTATTATAAGAGATCTGAATGGCTACTTCTTCAGCGGTCCCCTTATCTTTAAACTCTCCTAATCCTTTATATAAACCTTCAGAGTTCTCACGCACCACTACAAAATCAATATCTTCAGGTCTTTTATCTTTAAGTGGACAATAATCAGAGTTATAAAGCTTAACTGGACGTAAATTAATATACTGATCTAAAGCAAAACGTAATTTTAACAATACTCCAGTTTCAATCACTCCGGGTTTTACATCAGGATCGCCGACTGCACCAAGATAAATTGCTGAATATTTTTTTAATTCTACAACATCCTGATCATCAACTAGCTTACCAGTTTTTAAATATCTTTGACCACTAAAATCAAAACTTTTAGTTTCATATTGAAAACCAAATTTTTTGGCTGCGGCTGCTAAAACTTTTAAACCTTCATTAACAACCTCAGGTCCGGTACCATCACCAGGAATTACTGCAATTTTATACATTTGAGCACCTCTTATTATTTTTTTAAGCTTTTAACAATATAATTAATTAAACCACCACACTCAACAATCTGTTGCAAAAACTGCGGAAAAGCATGAGTTTTATAATTTTTATTTTGCGTAACGTTCTTAATCACACCGGTAGATAGATCAATTTCAATTATATCGCCATCATTAATATTATCTACATCAGCTGATTCCAGAAACGGTAGACCGATATTAATCGCATTACGATAAAATATAGCCGCAAAACTTTTGGCAATTACTGCAGAGATTCCGCATCCCTTAATCGCCAAAGGTGCATGTTCGCGACTTGAGCCACAACCAAAGTTGTTTCCGGCCACAATAATATCGCCAGGAGTTACTTTTTGTGAAAAATCCGGACTAATCGTCTCCATGCAACGCTTGCCTAACTCCTGAGCATCAGTAGAAACTAAATATTTAGCGGCAATAATGTCATCCGTATTGATATCATCACTAAATTTATGGACTTTACCTTTAATAATCATTATACTTTACCCGGATGGGTAATTTTACCGGTAATGGCCGAAGCTGCGGCAACCGCCGGATTAGATAAATAAACAAAAGATTTCGGACTACCCATTCTACCTAAGAAATTACGATTAGTAGTGGCAATCGCCACTTCCCCATCAGCTAAAATTCCCATGTGTCCACCTAAACATGGACCACAGGTAGGAGTAGAAAAAATTCCTCCCGCTTTTACAAAAATTTCGGCCAAGCCTTCTTTAACTGACTGTAAATAAATTTTTTGGGTAGCCGGAAATACGATTAACTTAATTCCTTTAGCTATTTTTTTATTCTTTAATAGAGCTGCCGCAATACGTAGATCAGAGATTCTACCATTAGTACAAGAACCGATAACTACTTGATCAACTTTAATACTTTTTAAAGCACTCACCGGTTTAACATTGCTGGGTAGATGCGGACAAGCCACCATCGGTTCTAAGCTAGTAACATCCCACTCATATATTTTTTCATAAACTGCATCAGCATCTGAATAATAAAATTTAGGTTTACGTTTAAAACTGGCGACAAATTTTTTAGTAGTAGCATCCGGTTCAATTAGACCGGCTCTAGCTCCAGCTTCAATCGCCATATTACTCATTGAAAAACGATCATCCATCCCTAACTGCTTAATTACCGGACCGCTAAACTCCATTACCTTATATAAGGCTCCATCTACGCCAATTTGTCCAATCGTATAAAGAATTAAATCTTTACCACCCACCCATTTATTTAATTTACCCTTAAAGATATATTTATGAGTCGCTGGGACTTTTAACCAACACTTACCATCAATATAAGCACGCGCTAAATCAGTTGAACCCATTCCAGTGGCATAAGCACCCAATGCCCCATAAGTACAAGTATGTGAATCAGCACCAATAATTAAATCTCCCGGCATCACGATCCCTTTTTCCGGCAAAAGTGCATGTTCAATTCCCATGCTCCCAATTTCAAAATAATTTTTAATCTCTTGTTCTTTAGCGAAATTAGCCAGAATCTTACACTGATTGGCACTTTTTAAATCTTTGGCAGGAGCAAAATGATCCGGAACTAAAACAATTTTATTTTTACTAAAGACTTGCTTAAAACCAGATTTTTTAAATTCAGAGATCGCCAGTGGCGCAGTAATATCATTAGCTAAAGCAACGTCAACGTTAGCCTCAATAAAATCACCCGGTGCAATTGATTTGCACGCACAGTGCTTTAATAAAATTTTTTCGGCAATCGTATAGCCCATATTTAGTTAGAAATTATTTATACTTTTTGACGACCAGAGAGGCGTTATGTCCTCCGAACCCTAAAGAATTAGACATGCAGACCTTAACCTCAAACTTACGCGCGGTATTAGGCACATAATCCAAATCACATTCAGGATCAGGATGTTCGTAATTAATTGTAGGCGGGACAACTCCGTCTTTGATGGCCAAACAACAAACCACAAATTCTACTCCACCGGCAGCTCCCAAAAGATGGCCGGTCATCGATTTAGTCGAGGAAACCATTACTTTTTTGCTATATTCACCTAGCGCTCTTTTAATCGCTAAAGTTTCAATCTTATCATTAAGCTTAGTGGAAGTTCCATGGGCATTAATATAATTAAGCTCCTCTGGATTAATTTGCGCATCTTTCATCGCAATAGTCATGGCATTACCAGCGCCCCGTCCATCAGGATCAGGTGCAGTAATATGATATGCATCACAGGTCATGCCAAAGCCAACAATCTCAGCAATAATATTGGCACCTCTTTTTTGTGCATGTTCTAAAGTTTCTAAAACTACCAATCCACAACCTTCAGCCATGACAAAACCATTACGTTCTAAATCAAATGGTCGGCTCGAACCTTTAGGATCATCATTACTAGTTGATAAAGCTCTTAGTGCACAGAATCCTCCCACTGCCGTGGGAACAATACAACTTTCCGTTCCACCAGTAACCATCACATCGGCATCTCCATAAAGAATAGTACGATATGCTTCTCCAATAGCATGCGATCCAGAAGCACATGCCGTAGCTACACAAGAGTTGGGTCCTCTTAAGCCGTGCATAATCGCTACCAAACCACTTGCTTCATTGACAATCAACATCGGAATTAAAAACGGAGATAATCTAGACGGACCTTTATTCAATAAAATCTTGTGTTCTTCTTCAATGGTATGCAAGCTACCAATACCTGAACCAATAATTACACCAATACGATCTTTGTCTGCAGTCTCTAAATTTAACCCAGAAGATTCAATTGCCTGTTTAGCTGCAGCCACCGCAAATTGTACAAATTTTGCTGTACGTTTAACATCTTTGAGAGAAATTCCATATTGAGTTGGATCAAAATTTTTTACTTCGGCAGCGATACGAGAATCAAATGCAGTCGCATCAAAACTAGTGATTGGACCAATTCCGTTTTTACCATCTTTTAAGGAACCCCAAAAGCTGGTAATATCGTTTCCCACTGGGCTAATTACTCCCATCCCGGTTATAACTACACGTTTTTTCATAATTATACTAATATAAATTTACCCCGCCAGATTAAAAATGCGGGGTAAATTGTTTATTTATCGTTAATTAAATATATTATTTGGCGCTCTTCTCATCAATATACTTGATGGCGTCACCAACAGTAGTAATCTTTTCTGCATCCTCATCAGGAATTTCGATACCAAACTCTTCTTCTAAGGCCATAACTAATTCAACGGTATCTAAGGAATCTGCACCTAAATCATCGACAAATGATGCTTCAGGAGTTACCTCTTCTGGTTTTACGCCTAACTGTTCTGCAATAATTGATTTTACCTTCTCTTGTGATGCCATTCTTTTCCTCCTTGTGTAGAAACACACCCTTAAAACAGGGTGTTGGTTTAAATATTACGCCATTACCATCCCGCCATCGATGGTAATTGTCTGACCAGTAATATAACTGGATTCTTCTGATGCTAAAAACAAACAGACATTGGCCACATCTTCTGGCGTACCTAATTTTGCTAATGGAATTGCTTCCAGCATTTTCTTTTTAATATCCTCAGGAAGCTTATCGGTCATCGCGGTTTGAATAAATCCCGGAGCTACCGCATTAGCATTAATATTACGACTGGCTAACTCTTTAGCCACTGTTTTTGTAAGAGCAATGATTCCGGCCTTTGATGCTGCATAATTAGCTTGCCCGGCGTTACCCATTAAGCCAATAATCGAAGCAATGCTAATGATCCGACCACTTCTTTGCTTGACCATTGGTCTGGAGACGGCTTTAATACAATTAAATGTACCTTTTAAATTAACGTTTATTACCGCATCCCAATCTGCAACTGACATTCTCAGCAAAAGATTGTCTTTTGTAATTCCTGCATTGTTAACTAATATATCAACCTTTCCCATTTTGTCAAGAATTTTGTTTATCCCTTCTTCCACCTTTTCATAGTTAGTCACATCCATCTCTAAAGCCATGGCTTTACGCCCCAAAGCTTCAATCTCCGTGGCTGTTTTTTGGGCAATCTCTAAATTTACATCGGCTACTACGATATCTGCGCCTTCTTTGGCAAAAGTCATGGCAATAGCCTGACCAATTCCTCTTGCTCCACCAGTAATTAAAGCTACTTTATCCTTTAATCTCATCATATCCTCCTAAAACTTTTCAAACAATATCTGCCCTTTTCTCTACATTTGCAACTTGAGCGTTACTATCGATGCGTCGCATCAAACCTTTCAACACTTTACCAGGACCAAACTCCACAAAATTAGTCACGCCTTGACCTAAAACTAATTTCATCGAATCTTCCCAAAGCACGCTACCAGAAACCTGGCGAATCAAATTTTGCTTAATCTCTTGTGGATCTAAAACTGATTTGCCAGTAACATTACAAATTATCGGAAATTTAGGCTTACTTATATTAATCTTTTCTAATGCTTTAGCTAATTTTGTCGAAGCTCCTTGCATAAAAGAAGAATGAAATGCTCCACTTACTTCTAAAATAACCGCCAGCTTTGCGCCTTTTTCTTTAGCTAAAGTTTGGGCTTTTACAATTACTTCCGGTGAGCCAGAAATAACCGTCTGTCCCGGACAATTAATATTAGCGACTTCTGCTTTAACTTCAGCACAAAGTTCTTTAACTTTAGCTAAATCTAATCCGATTACAGAAAGCATTTTACCAGGATGATTAATCGCTTCTTCTTCCATAAACTGGCCACGCTGTCTAACCAAATAAACCGCATCTTCAAAACTAAGTGCGCCCGCCGCTACCAATGCTGAATATTCTCCTAAACTTAAACCCGCCATATAACCGTCAACCTGTGGATGTTTAGTTAAATAAGCTTGCCAACAAGCAATGGTCATCGTCACAATTGCCGGCTGACAATTATTAGTTTTAGTTAACTCTTGCGCCGGGCCATTAAAACAAAGCTCGCTTATTGAAAATCCTAAAACTTTATCCGCTGTTTCAAAGATCGCTTTGCTTTCAGGAAAAGCTTCAAATAAATCTTTTCCCATTCCTATATATTGACTGCCTTGACCGGCAAAAAGATAACCTACCATTGGATAATACAGGAACCCCAAACTAAACCTGCTCCAAAGGCATCTAAAAGAATAATATCACCCTTCTTCACTTTTCCTTCTTGCACTGCTTCACAAAGTGCGGTCACTGTAGAAGCACTCGACATATTCCCGCATCTTTCGATATTTAAATAAACCCTCTCTTCAGGAATTCCCAATTTTTTAGCTACCGCCATAATAATTCTGGCATTAGCCTGATGAGGGATAATTAAATCCACGTCCGCAAAGGTCATATTCGCTTGCTTTAAAACAACTTCAGCCGCACGCGTCATCGTGTTGACAGCAATCTTAAATAATTCATTACCTTCCATCTTTAAAAAATGTTGGCGATTGTTTACAGTTTCTAAAGTGGCTGGATTGCGTGATCCACCCGCGGGCATATTTAAAATCCCCGCTTTTGAACCATCGCTACCTAAATAGGTAGAAAGAATTCCACCTTGCTTAACTTCAGCTAAGACCGCAGCTCCGGCCCCGTCACCAAACAATACACAAGTATTGCGATCTTGCCAATCAGTAATCGAAGTCAAGGTCTCTGCACCGATTACTAAAGCATTTTTATAAGTTGAAGTAGCAATAAATTTTTCAGCAACAGAGATTCCGTAAACAAACCCAGCACAAGCCGCAGAGATATCAAACGCCGCAGCATTTTTTGCACCTAGCTTATCTTGCACAATCGCTGCTACCGATGGAAAAGGCATATCACCGGTAATGGTGGCTACAATAATCAATTCTAAATCTTCAGGTTTAAGGTTAGCATTCTTTAAAGCAACCAAAGCTGCTTTAATCGCTAAATCAGAAGTGGCTTGACCTTGGGAGGCAATATGTCGTTCTTTAATCCCTGTACGAGTAGTGATCCATTCATCAGATGTATCCACCATCTTTTCAAGATCAGCATTGGTAAGTATTTTTTCTGGAAGGTATTCGCCTACCCCGATGATTCCAACTTTTTTCAAGTAGTTTCCTGTTTTATGGCTTCTAAAATTTTAGTGTTCACCTGACGTTCTACTTCTTCTTTAGCTACCCTAATCGCATTCTTAATAGCTTTTTTATTAGAGCTACCGTGACCAATAATTACCACTCCGTTAACTCCTAACAAAAGTGCCCCACCGTATTCGGAATGATCCAGCTCTTTTTTAAAACGTTTTAAAGTAGGCAACATAAAAATTAAGCCGATCTTTCCCCAAATATTACTTAAAAGATACCGCTTTAAAAATATTTGCATGGCTTCGATAGCGCCTTCAGAAACTTTTAAAGCAATGTTTCCCACAAAACCGTCACAAACCACAATATCACATTTACCTTTAAAAAGATCTTTACCTTCAACGTTACCAATAAAATTTAATTTACTTTTTTCTAATAAACTATAAGCCTCGCGAATAAACTCCGTTCCCTTTTTCTCTTCTTCACCAATATTTAACAAGCCTACACTAGGGTTAGATTTATTTAAAATATTTTTACAATAGGCATCAGCCATAATTCCATATTGCAATAATTGAGTTGGTTTGGGATCAATATTGGCACCAACATCAATAATAATGGATACGCCTTTTAGGGTAGGAGTAATAATGCCAATTCCTGGACGCTCAATTCCCGGTAATAACCTTAACTCCAAAGTAGCCGCACAGACTACTGCCCCGGTGTTACCGGCGCTAAAAAAAGCATCAGCTTTACCTTCTTTAACTAAATTTAGTCCAAGAACAATCGAGGAATTTCTTTTACGGCGTACGCTATTTGCCGCCGGCTCACACATCTCAATGGCTTCGTCAGCATGCTGCACAGTAATTTTATTACCGGTATATTTAGATTTTTTTAAAAGAGCTTCGATCCTTGGTTGGTCACCCACCAAAATAACTTCAACATCATACTCTTTTACTGCATCTAAACTACCGTCAATTACTACTTCCGGGGCATGATCTCCGCCCATAGCATCAACTACTATTTTCATTGAGCCATCCTTTTATTTAACGTGATTTTCCCCCTACGCTGCGCTTCGGGGGCCCTTGCGCCTTGCGCAAGGATTTCACTAGACTATGTATTAGTGTTCAAATTGCGTACAACAAGTGCTTACTTCTTTAACGTGATTTCTTCTTCTTTGTTTTAACTTTAATTTCGACAACTTGACGACCGTCATAATATCCACAAACCAAACAAGCCTTATGAGCAAGCTTAGGTTGTTTACATTGCGGACAAACCGACAAATTAGTTGCTTTAATCTTCCAATGTGTACGGCGTGTTCGGCCGCGCGCTGCTGAATGCTTTCGTTTAGGTAGAGCCACAGTGACATCCTCCTTCGTTTTTGTTTTTACCACATTTTACACAAAGCCCTTTGCAAGTTATCTTACATAAAGGTTTTATGGGGTAATCTAAGATTACCTCTTCTCTAATACAGGGATTTAAATCAATAAAAACAGTATCCGTATCTAGAGCAAAATTTAAATCTACTTCCTTTTTAAATTCCCATTCAAATTCATTTAAACAACGAGAACAATCTGCATACATCAAGGCACTAATGTTTAATTTTACCGTCAAAGCATTGGTAATGCGCTGCACCTGAGCCTCAACGATTACCTCAGGTCTAAACTTAATCAGCTCTGTTTCTAAATCCAATTCCGCTGATTTTACTTTTTCTTTTAAATACAGGCCCTCTGCAGGAACCTGATTAACAATTATCTTCACTTTTTTCTACGTAATTTTTTAGCTAGCGCCGTTCCTACAAAATCTGGCACAAAATTTGACAGATCTGCCCCTAAAGCTGCAGCTTCTTTAATTAATTTTGCGGACAAATAGCTGTAAGACTCATGCGGCATTAAAAAAATCGTTTCAATATCTGAGCAAAGCTTACGGTTAGTTAGGGCCATCTGAAACTCGTATTCAAAATCAGAAAGCATGCGTACTCCACGCACTAAGACTTTGGCCTTCATTTTATGCGCAAAATCTACTACTAGTCCGTTAAAATGCGTAACTGTAACTCCATCCATACCGGCAGTAGCTTTTTTTAACATCGCCACTCTTTCAGCAACAGTAAAAATCGGCTTTTTATGGGGATTATGCGCCACCGCAATAATCACATCATGAAAAATTTCATGCGCCCGACTAATAATATCAATATGTCCGTTAGTTACCGGATCAAATGTCCCTGGATATAAAGCTGTTTGGCACATTTTAGCTAGCCCTCTAATCTATCCCGCTAATTACACCGCGAAGCGATCTCTACTCTTGCTCTTTCTTTCTGAAAATAGAAAGCCAGGTATCTCCATACTTGGCTTCTTTTATTAACTCAAAATTAAGGCTATTCTTTGGCAATAATTCTGACTTAAAATGCTGAATAACGATCAAACCATGAGGCGATAATATATCATAAGCCTCTAGGGTTTGCAAGATTTTTTTTGCCATATCCTTATGATACGGCGGGTCGATGAATATAAGATCAAAACTCTTTTTATCCAAGGCTAAAAGCTTGACCCCTTTTTCTGCCTCTAAGTGATATAGATTACAATCAGGTATTTTAAGCAAGCTAATGTTGCGTTTAATCGCTGCAATGGAATCTCGATTGCTTTCTACCATAGTTAACTCAGTTACTCCACGCGAAAGCGCTTCTAAACCAACTGCCCCAGAACCAGCGTAAAGCTCTAAGAACTTTAATCCACTAATATCCCCCAAAATATCAAAGATCGCCTTACGCACCTTATCCTGCGTAGGTCGAATTCCTCGCGGCATGTAAATTTTATGATTACGATATTTTCCTGTAGTTATGCGCATATTAGCCCACTAACATTAATTTTTTATATTCCGGAAATCTCTGCAAAAGCTTTTCTTTCAACGGTTGATGCAAGCGATCCTCTAAGTGCGCATCCTGGTGCAATAAATTAATTGCCTCTTGGCGAGCCGCTTTAAGTAATTGCATCTGCGTTAGGGGATTAGCAATTTTTAATTCCGCCAGTCCGTGTTGGCGATTACCAAAAAACTCTCCCGGCCCCCGAATCTTTAAGTCCTCTTCTGAAATTCTAAAACCGTCAGCATAAGCCACCATCGCCGCCAGGCGCGCCTTTGACTCTTGGGTCTGCATATCGGAAACTAAAATACAATATGACTGCAAATCACTTCTACCAATTCTTCCGCGTAATTGATGCAATTGGCTTAGTCCAAAACGTTCGGCTGAAGCAATAATCATACAGGTAGCGTTGGCAATGTCAATACCTACCTCTAATATGGTAGTAGAGATTAAAAGATCTAACTCTTTATTCTTAAATTTATGCATCACTATCTCTTGATCTTTAGTTTTTAACTGACCATGAATTAACCCAAGCCGATAATCTTTAAATTCTCCAGCCTTTAATTCATTAAACATTTTCTTGGCTCCCGCAATATCTAATGCATAAGACTCTTCAATCACTGGATAAACAATGTAGGCCTGACGACCTAATTTAAGTTCATGCTTCACAATGTCATAACCCTTCTGGCAATCTTGATGGCCAAATTGTAACGTTTGAATAGGTTTACGACCGACCGGTAATTCATTAATTACCGATATATCTAAATCTCCATAAAGAGTGATCGCTAGCGTTCGAGGAATCGGAGTCGCCGTCATAATTAAAACATCTGGATGATCTCCTTTTTTAGGTAAAAGGGCTCTTTGGCCGACGCCAAATTTATGCTGTTCATCAATGACAATTAAACTTAAACGCTTAAAATCTAAATCTTCTTGCAATAATGCATGCGTACCGATTAATAGGTCAATTGCCCCTTCTTTTACTTGCTGGTATATTTTTTCTTTTTCTTTATCCTGACCAACTAATAAACCCACGCGCAACTTACGTTTGTTAAAATCTAATTTAGTTAATTGCGTGGAAATTTTTTCATAATGTTGCCTAGCCAATATTTCAGTGGGGGCCATCAAGGCCGCCTGATACCCATTCTGAATCGCAATTAAACAAGCCACTGTGGCGATTACAGTTTTTCCACTCCCCACATCTCCCTGCAAAAGTCTCTGCATTACTTGCGGGGTAGCCATATCATTTTTTATCTCCGTTAAAACTTTATCCTGAGCTGCAGTCAGCTTAAAGGGTAAATTTGTGATAAAATCTACAATTAATTTTCCGTCCACAACATGCACAATACCGCCGGTTTCTTTGCGGCTCAGCTTTCTTAAAACTAAAGGCAGTTGAAAGATAAAAAACTCTTCAAAGCTCAGGCGTCGATGTGCCTCTAGCTGCAATTGTGTATCTTGAGGAAAATGAATATTTAATAAACTTTGAGCTAAATTAAGTAAGCTATTGCGAGCCCGTAAATCATAAGACAAAACATCGTTAATTTTAGATAAATAACCATCTAGTGTACTCTTAATTAAAGAGCGCATACTGCGCTGACTAAAGCCCTTTGGTAAGCTATAGACGGGAACAATCCGGCCAATATTTAAAGAATCCTCATCTTGATTATCTAAAATTTCAAACTCCGGATTACTCATTTGCAGCCGGCCATTATAGCGCTCTATCTTTCCATAGAGAATTATCTCTACCCCAACCTTAAGATATTCTTTTAAATAAGGCTGGTTAAACCAAACGCAGAATATTTTTCCCGTGTCATCCCCCAGCGCAGCTTCTGTAATACTAAATGAGCGCTTACGCCAAGAGTTACGTTGGCCTCCAGCTAAGACTTTAGCCTTTATAGTATAAACTTCGCCCTCTTTTAAATTGGCTATGTGAGCAAAATTACTACGATCTTCATAGCGGCGCGGGAAATAATACAATAAATCTTCAATCGTGTTTACTCCCTTGGCCTCAAAACTCATTGAGCGCTTAGGACCAATTCCTTTAAGATATCGAATAGGGGTTAAATGCATAGTGAGATTATTATACTATAAAATATATTTTATAGGGACTTGAAATTTAAATATTTATATGTTATATTTACATTGAAGGTGGAAGATGTGAACATAACAAGGAGGCTGTAAACGATAGCGAAAGCTATTAGGCCTATCACCTACAAAAAACCCCGGAAACACTCGGGGATTTTTTGTTAGTGAGGGCTGTCTGCCCGAACTAATACTTTTGCCGCAGGCAAAAGTATATTTCCTATATAGCGCAAGCGTCCGCGAACAAGCTCCGCGAAGTGTGTCAAAATTACTAGAGTAATTTTGACACGTGTTACGCAGCGGAGACTCCCCTTACTCCTCTAAACTATTATTAATCCTGTATTTACGAAAAATTTTCGAGTGTTTAGACACAGGGTTTTCCTTTCATGCTAATCAATAAAAAAGGGCGATCCTATTACATGATCGCCCTTTTTAACTTTATACCTTAATTTTTACCCCTGCGCATTAACGATCACTAATGCTTCTTTTAACTCCGCAGAGCTTTCTAAAGCGTTTTGTTCCTCTAACTTAAAGATATCACCCAAACAAAGCAATAAACTATCTAAATGATAGCTCATTTCCTTCTTCTGTTGACAAGCAGCAATTAACTCTTTAACTCTAGATCCAGAGGGCAGCATTCCCGCTTGGATCATACTATTAATCTTAGTTAACTCAATATCAATATTAATTTGCGCTAACTCTGCCTTAGTTAAACGCGGCAAATTAAAGTTTAAGCTCTTAAAACTTCCCATCGGCTGAATATTCATCGGCAAAGCTCGAAAATCAATACCTCCGGGACCCTGGTCATTATTAACCTCAGTAACACCTGGTCCAGGAACTTCTACCGACCCATCTTCTTCATCAGCTTGATCATCAATAGTTTTATTAATAACATCGTAAATAACTTCATTACCCTTAGTCAACACAAATACTAAATTAACATCCTGACCATATTTAGATTTTAAGTTAACTAGAATCTCATCCTTGAGCTCCTGTAAAGACGGCTTCATTCCCGGATCAAATTCGATTTGCTGACCCGCTATTTCAATTTTTGCCTGGCCACCAGGGACAAAAACAACTCTGCCAATTGTCTGAGTAACCTTAGCTATGCCAATGGCATCACTGGCCGCCTGCGCAAGCTTCTGCCAATCGCTAACACTATCCACGCGCACAGAATCCCAACGCTTAGATTTTAAAGGATTAGCTACTTCCACATACAAGCGTACTGTCAATCCACCGGTTCCAGAGACCCTAATCGCAATCCAATTTTTATCCGCAAAAATAATCTTGTAACCACTAGATTTAGCTGCATCGGTATCATAGCAGATCATCACCTTGGCGATTCCGCCATGTTCACTGGCCAATCCTTTAACTTGATCAATAATTTTAAGTTCAGAAAATAATTTTTCATTCCCTGAATAATAAAATTCATATTTACCGTCATTATTCACAACAATAGCTTTAGCCGCGTCTAAATTAATCAACTTTAACATTTCAGCGCCTTGAGCTTTTAAAACCGGATCTTGGGCATTATAAACCGTATCAATTCTGCGATATTTATAATGTTCTCCTATTTTTTCTTCAACTTCCTTCTGATAATCCATTAAACTACCTTTTTCAATGATTATCCACAATGACATTAACCCAACCGCAAAAGCATCATCTTTGGACTCTTTAAAGATTTTAAGACCAACATGAGCACTCTCTTCACCGACTACCGAATAATCTCCAGATTCAATAGCGGCAACTAGATTTTTAAATCCAGTATCAGTTTCTAAGGTTGCATTTCCATGAGAAGCATCCAGTGCATTAGAAAAATTACTCGTCGCAATCGTCTTAGCAATTTTTCCTTTGTCCAAACCTGTATCCCATAAAAATGCGGCCATTAAAGGAATTAATTCATTAGCCGTAAATCTTTCACCGTTAACATCGCGAATTCCGAAACGATCGCTATCACCATCACAAAGTATCTCCACTATCTTTTTATCGCGCTTGTTAGCTTGAAAAATATTTAAATCAAAATCTTCCGCACTATCCGGATTTGGTTCATTTTTTACCTGTCCGAATAAACGGTCAACATTTGTATTAATCTCCTCGATATACTGAACGCCTAAGGCTTTTAGAATAGTTTTTAAATAACCGATCCCTGCACCTTGCATCGGATTAATCCGGACTACATGGTTAGAATCTGCACCCCAAGCTCGGATTTTATCTTTTGCTTCTTGCGGCAGCTTACTTAAAACATACTTAACATATGCGTCTTTTAATTCCACAAAAGTTATCTTATTTTCTTTAATTGCCGAAGCTACTGGCATAATTTTTACAACAGTTGCCGACCGGGCAGCACCCTGAATTTTATTTGTAACCTTGGCCGGAGCAGCCCCACCGTTAGGCAATACCCACTTAATTCCATTGGAAGGCCAGCGGTTATGACTAGCCGTAACCGCAATCCCTCCAGCTTTACGTTGTAAAGAGTTACTTGCCGACTGGCTAGAAGCCACCGCATAGGCCGCAACCGGAACCGGAGTAGAAGATTTAGTCAACTCCGACTCAATCCCGTTAGCCGCTAAAACTGCCGCGATCAAATAAGCGTACTCCCGAGATAATGCTCGGTTATCATAAGCAATCGGAATAACCCCCACCAATTTTTCATCAAGATAATATTGCGCAATTCCTTGAGCAACCCGCAATACTCGTTGCACATTAAAATTTTTATTTTCCGTTGCAGTAGATTCAACATCATAAAAAGTGCCTCGATCTCCGCTGGTAGCAAATTTTACGACAGAACTAGTTGCCGGATCAAGTGTTAAAGTCTGCACTCCGCCAAGATTAGTTTTATCCATAATTTTTACCAAAATCGGATCTTGAGTAATTGCTAACACCGCATCTAAATTCTTTTGATCATCATCATTAGGAGTAACCGGCACTTGACTAAATGGCTCAGATTCATACATAAAAGAATTAGGCTTCTCCGTAAAATTACCCGCAGCTTTCTGATTAACAGTAGACATTACTTCTTCAGGATACAAAATAGAATTTACCTGATTAAAAAATGCCTCAACATCCAATTCCGCAGATTCCGTAGTGCCATCGAAAGCAATCAAAACTACACTACGTTTAGCTTCCACTAACGATTTTACTGTACCAATCGCTTGAGCTTTAAGTAAATTGTCATCAAAAGATAATGTCTTGGGCTGACCAATTTTATTGGCCATAAAATATGTAGAAAACCACATATCTTTACCACCCTCAATATTCTGATGGTAAGAATGATTTTTATCCGGACCTTCACCTAATTTTGAAGCCATCTCCTTACTGGTAAATAAATTGTAGCGCACTTTGTCTAGAATACCACGCAACCCCGTGGTCATTCTTCCGTACGAAGTAAGCTCTGCCGCTTCAAAATTACCTTTTGCTTTTAAAAGATTAATAATCGCTGCATACACTGCCGCCGCATTATTTAAATTATAACCCAAACGCTTAACTTCGGTTTGCAATTGTCCTTCTGTAATAACTCCAGCCTCAATTAAAGGCGTATAATATAACTTTAATTGCTTATAATCGGAGTGCTGCCAAGATTCAGGTGCCTTAACACTCTCTCCCGGCTGAATACTTTGCATCACTGCACGCGTAGCCTTTTTATAACCTTCCACGGCCGGCTGATTAACAAAACAAAGATCCCAAAGATAAGCCACTGCCGCCACTGATCTTTGTAATCCCAACATAACCCCACCCACCGCATCAATGTCTTTAATATTAATTTCGAAAACCGGATAACCAGCAGCCACTAAAAAATCCCACATTTTTTGATCAGTTTTTTTACCATCAATATTAATCCTTAAAAACACGCGATCATTCTTGGATTCTAATTTTAAAACTTGAGGAGAATCCAATTTTTCACCATAAAACAAAGTCACCCCTTTACCATCTTTACCTAAAGATTCTTCGATTAATTGCTCACTCCACGAAGGAAGACTCTTTAATTCCTCCGGAACAATCATCGTCAACTTATCCCTACCTTGTTGGGCTTGACCATAAAGATAGGCGCCTAACTTTAAAAACTGATCCTGACGAATATCTGACACCACATTCATCTCTTTAGCAATTTTTAAAACATTCTTAACTTTTTCTGGTGCAGAAATCGCCAAAGGTAATAAAAATATATTGGTGGTGGGAGATGTAAATCTTCCTCCAATATCACCTTTACCATTAAGTTGGATCTCTCTTTGCGTATAAACCCCAGTATCCATAGGAGAACCAGTATCAGTAACCACCCAAAGATGATCTTTAGCCGGAATCCCGTATTTACCAAAGAGATCTTCAAAATACTGTTTATGAGAAACTGTCTCCTGAGTTGTTCCCGACTTACTAATTGGAATAACTAAGGTTTTAGCTAAAGCAGCTTTTTCACTTCCTTCTTTTTCTGCAATTTCTTTTAAGATATCGGCAATTATCTGAGGATCAGTGGTTCTCAAGCTATACATTTTGACTTCTTTCTCACCAAAAGTATCTTTAACCGCCTGCACACTTAAGCCTGATCCACCCATCCCACAAAAAATAACGTACTTATAATTTTCCCGAATCGTTTTGCCATCTGTTAGAACTTTTTCTAGGCTTTCTGGATTATTTTCAATCCATTTCAGCATTGCAGTAGTCCAACCAAGCCGACTGCTAGTGCCATCGAAAGCAATTTTAGCTAAATAAGAGTTAACCGCTACTGTATCTCCATAACTCCATCCATATAAAGAAGTAAACCAGTGTTCAAATTTATCCTGTTCTAATTTATTTAAAAATGGTGCAATTTCACTATCTATAGAAGCATTGCTAGATTCTTCGGCCGTTTTTAAAAGACCATTTACAACACCGGACAAAACTTCTCCCTGAGGTGTTTGATTTAATCCTTCACCAACGATACCATTAACCGGAATATTTTTAAAATCTGTTCCACCGCTAAAATAACTGCGCATCATCTGGCCATTAGGAGTATAAACTTGTTCCTTTTCGTTATACTCACCTTTGGCGAATGAACTTTGGTATTTATTAAAATATTCGGTTTTTGACCAAGCTTTGTGGGAAGTTAAATTGGTCAAATTATTGGCATTAATTAACGCAGAATAAGTTCCAGTTTTATGCGCAAAACGCAGTTTAAACCAACGCGCTAAAATTAAAGAATAATAAACCTGACGTAGTGGTGCATATCTTTTAGCCGAGTTTATCTCCTTAGTTAATTCAGGTATAACCAATTCGCGAATTAGCTGACTGGAGTATTCATTTAACGCTTTTGCACGATCATCTTTAAAATTATAAGTTGCAGAATTATTTAAAGTATCCTGCTCTAACATCACCTTAAGATTCGCTTTATAAACATAAGCACTATCTCCAGACTCTCTGACAATAATCTCTCCCGGCACAATCCAAGGGCGAGTTAATGTAGGAATAGTAGCGGCACTGCTACCGTAAATCTCTTCAGCTTTTTTATAAAGCTTGCTCCAATACTCTTTACCAATAGCAGTTTGTGAAGAAGTAAAACTAGCAGTATCTTTCTTTAACTGCAGATCCGCCTCCAACATGATCTTACCTATGTCAGTACGCGCTAACACAGGGTCAATAATATTCTCTTGAGCATCCGGTCTTAAATTTACCCAAAACATACTATCCGGCAAGGTCACCCCAATTAAAAAATAATTTAATAATTCTTGAGCCTGGGTCTTAAGCTTTGCGCTTTCTAATTCCTTAGCCTTAAGATCACCTTTATCTAAAACAATTTTAAAACTGTCTTTTAAATTGTTATAAGCAAAATAGCGTAGCTGTAACGGCCTAAATTTATCTTGGCCAACAGCATTATTAGTACCAGCTAAATAGCTACCGATATTTAATTGATTGGCAACCTGAGCAAAACCTACTTGCTGAAAAATCAAACTTAAGATAATTGCCAAAGAAAAAATTTTTCTTATTTGTTTACTCACTTTTAACTCCTTTTTTAAAGTATTTAATAATTAAAAAATAAAAATCCAAAGTCAATTTTTTTGACTTTTGGATTTAATCGTTGGTCAGCTGCAGTTGTTTTCTTGGTCGTTAACATGAATTTAGGCAAATACTTACAATGTTGAAAATATAACACAAAATTCAAGAACTTGCAAGTTTTTTACCACTTTTTTCACTTTAATACAGAACCCGAAAGTAGCTCTCTGGCACCGTGTTTATCCTGTATATATACTTCCGGAACAAACTCCATAGAATTAGGAATTAGGTTGGCAATCACTTTTTTAATCCTCTCTTGTTGCGTCTGATTTTGCAGGTCAAATACGGGATTTTGGCTTAAATCATTTAACAAGAGAATTACCGGATCATGTGCAAAAGTAAAATCTTTTAAAAGCTGCTTAATCAACAGGTCAAAATAATCTGGTTTATCCTTAAAAACATTGACTGCGGTTTTAAAAGCAATCTTTCCCCAATCACAATCAAGGGTTTTGCGGATCAAAGCATACACTGAAGAATACTTAATCATTTTGACCTCTCCAGGCGCTAATTTACTAGCCACATTAACAATTACTGCAGTTAGCTCAGTATGCTTAAAAGTTTTTATCTCTTTATGAATATCTACCGTTAAAAGGTCAAATAAATAAGAGCCGTGAACGCTAGCGGTAGCACTAATTGTAGAGCGCTTTAAAAAATCTTCGATCGCATCCCAAAGTAACTTTTCATCGCTGCGGATGAAATTCAATGATAAAATTTTACAAGGTTGATTTTCCCTAATTGCCTTATACTGACGTAATTTATCCTCATCATCACCAACATAAGAAATTTCATCAAACAACGGCATATGTTGAAAAAGATTGGAATTTTGAAATCCGAAATCAATTAAATTTAACATTATTTATTTTATGATTTATTATTTGACCAAATCCCGGCTAAAATAGCAGCACTAATAATGCACCAAGTAGCAAAAAGCGCATTGGGAATCGCCGCTTCTGCAGAGATATGTTTAATCGCTAGCACGGCCCCCATTCCTGCATTTTGCATCCCTACATTAATCGCCAGAGTTCTGCGTTGCGCTAAATTAAACTTAAAAGATTTACCACACAAATAACCAAAAATTAATCCTAAAACATTTAAAGATATTACCGCCAAAAAAATTGTTCCCGTAACTTTTCCTAATGCAACTTTATTTAAAGCCACCACTAACCCACAAATAAAAGCAATAAATAAGGTCGAAAGTGCTGGAAATACCGATTTAATTTTAAGGGTAATTTTATGAAATTTATGTTGAAACCATAAACCTAAAAACAGCGGCAAGATTACCATTAAGATAATACTTATAAACATAGAGAAGAATGGAATCGGAATGTATTGATGACCTAAGAAATAAGTTAACGCCGGAGTAAATAACGGCGAAACTAAAGTAGTAGCGGTAGTTAAAGCCACAGAAAATGCGACATCAGCTTCAGCTAAATATGACATTACTCCAGCAGCCATTGCATCCGGAACTGCCGCTGCCAAAATTAACCCCACCGCTAATACTGGAGCTAAATCTAAAATTTTAATAATCAAAAATGCCAAAAGCGGCATAATAATAAATTGTGCTAATGTACCAATAACAATTAATTTTGGCTTCTCAAAAAATGGTTTAAAATCATTTAAAGAAAGCAGGCAACCAATACCAAACATCGTAAAACCAAACATCCAATCAATAAATGGTTTTAAGGGAACTAGTAATTGTGGGAAAAGATAACCTACGACGACAGCCACAACTACCCAGAGAACTAAAAGTTTAGCAAATTGTTCAAATATTTTATTTAACATAGTAATTACACACCAATATCTTCACTCCAAAGCTGAGGATTATTTTTAATAAAATTCTGCATTAAATCCTCGCAAACCTGATTTTGCACTACCTCAACCTTTACACCTTTAGCTTGCAAAAGTTTTTCTTCACCCATAAATGTTTTATTCTCCCCAATTACCACTTTCGGTATTTGGTATAGCAATATTGCCCCAGAACACATCGCACAAGGCGAAAGCGTAGTATATAAAGTACAATTTTGATAAACGCAAACTTTCTGGCGACCAGCATTTTCTAAGGCATCCATCTCCGCATGCAAGACTACGCTACCATTTTGCACTCGACGGTTATGGCCGCGGCCAATAATCTTGCCATCATAAACGATAACACAGCCAATCGGAATACCGCCCTCTTTTAATCCTAGCTGGGCTTCTGCAATTGCCGCTTGTAGATAATCATTCATGGCCTAATCCCTCGCTAATAATTTTAACCACTTCATCTCTGGTTCTAACCCGCGAAGACTTCTCTCTTAACCGTCGCACTTTTGGTAAACCTTTAGTATACCAAGTATAAAATTTTCTAAAGATCACCACGCCATTGCGTTCACCGTAAAACTCGACACAGGAATCTAGGTGCTCAAACATAATTTTAGCAATTACCTTTTCAGCTGGGCGTTTAATAATTTTACCGGTTTCTAAATATTCTTTAATCTCTTTAAAGATCCAAGGATTACCTAAAGAACCACGAGCAACTGCCAGGCCCGCACATCCGGTTTCATCGAGCATTTTTTTGGCTAAAGATCCAGAAAAAATATCTCCGCTAGCAATTAAAGGAATCCTTAAGCCTTTTCTAACTGCAGCAATCGCCGCATAATCAACTTGCCCACTATACCCTTGAGTCTTAGTACGACCGTGGATAAATAAAGCATCCACTCCGCAATCTTGAGCAATTAAAGCAATCTCATGGGCATTAACCGAATCTTTATCCCAGCCCAGGCGAATCTTCACACTTACCGGCAACCAAGAATTTTTTACCACTAATTTTATAATTTTAGCAAATAATTTAGGCTCTCTTAATAAGCCCGAGCCCTCACCGCGACGGACAACTTTTTTTGCCGGACAAGCTGAATTAAAATCTAAGATATCAAACTTATAATCTTTTAAAATTTCTAACGAATGCAAAATATATTTCTCTTCACAACCTAATATCTGTAAACCTAGCGGGCTATCTTTAGATTCAGTTGAAAGCATCTGTTTGGTTCTTTTACTTTTAAAACTAACCGACCGGCAATTAATCATCTCTACAAATGCCAACTCCGCCCCAAATTTTCGACAAAGCAAGCGGTACGGCAAATCCGTAATTCCCGCCATCGGTGCCAAAATTAATTTCGATTTAAGTTTTAATTTTCCTATTTTTAACATATTCAAAAAATTAGCGGGTGGCTTGGGGTGGTTTCGCAGCGCGTCATAGCGCAAGAAACTACCCCAAGACAGGACCCGCTAAAAATAAACAAATTTATAAAATGTACTTGGGATCTTTAATTAAAGGCTTATTCTTAATCTCTTCAGCTACCGCTTGAGGAATTCCCGGTTTGCCTAATTTATAATACATATAATTCTTATAACCTTCTACACCCGGCTGATCAAAAGCATTTACATTTTCTAATTCACCTTCAAATGCAGTAGCTAGTTCAAAGAAAAATAACAATGCTCCCCAATTATAAGCATTAACTTCTGGCATAATAATCGTACAATTAGGACGATTTTGACTAACCAGCGCCCACTCTGTGGCCTCTTGAGCGATCCCCATCAATTGGCTAAAACTTTTACCCGATAAGAAATCACAATTTGCCGGAACCTTTAATTCGGTCTTAAACTTATCCACACGAATAAAAGTAACCACTTTATTATTCTCTCCTTCAACATTATTTTGCTGAATCGAATGTAAATCATTGGTTCCAGCGGCTGCAATCGGCGTACGCCCTCGACTAAATAAATTATTTTTATCTGCCAGCCAATTCTCTACACCATCCCTACCCACTTCGATTTTCCGATGATACTTTTTGCCAATACTTTCGGCTAGAAGCTGCACATACCAATCCGCTGTAGACTTAAGGGTCTGAGAAAATGGCATTAAAATCGCCAATGACTTGGCTTTTTTACGATAAAGAATAGTATGTAATAATGCATACAAATAAGCAGGATTTTTTAAAAGATCATCTTGGCTGCATCTGGCAAACATATCTTTAGCACCAGCGAACAATTTGGCAATGTCCACACCGACTAACGCTAAATGCAAGAGCCCCATATTAAACTCAGAGAATCTTCCCCCTACCCCTTTTAAAAGCGGCAAAGATAGAAAGCTTAATGCATCTTTAGCCTGTTGCTCATCAACTTTTTTTCTTAAGGATCCTGAATTAGGGTCAGTAATCGCAATTACTTGTCTTCCATATTTTACTCCGATGGCTTTTTTAAGCCAAGCCTCAACTAAAATAAAGGCCACTTTAGTTTCTGTGGTCTCCCCAGACTTAGAGATGACAACAACAAAAGTTTTTTTAGGATTAAGATTTTTTAATAAAACCGTTAAAGTATCTGGATCAAGATTATTGCCTTCTAAATAAATCTTTGGAGATTTTTTTCTTAAATTTTTAAATTCATTATAATAAGGAGCACATAAAGCATCTTGAGCGGCTTTTAAACCCAAGTAAGAACCGCCAATTCCTAAAAAAAGCACATTCTCATATTTTTTAGAAATTTGCTTGGCTAATTTTTTAACTATAGCAATATCCTCATCACCCTGCTGAGGTAATTTGACCCACTCCAAATTTAGCTTAACTCTGGCCACAGGATTAGCAATAATTTGCTTTAGATGATTTGCCGCAGTTTGAGCGCTAGGCAAAATCTCATCGATATCTTGTTGACTTACTCCATGTTCACCAACACTAAAATTAAATAAATTATTGAAATCAAATTTCAAGCTCATTTTCAACTCCTTGCCAGATAAGTTCATCCGCTCAGCTTTCGCCCCCTGGCGAACACTTGCTCAATTCCAATATAAACAAGATGTAATTAAGTCCGAGGTATTAAATATAGTCAGCCAAAGTAAAAATTAATTTTTCAGTATCAAGCCATCCTAAACAAGCATCGGTAATCGACTTACCAAAAATTTTTCCTGCCACCTCTTGCGCACCTTCTTCTAAATAACTTTCAATCATAATACCTTTAATAACTTTTTTTAAATCCTTTGATCGCTTTACACTACGCATCACCTCTTCGGCAATACAAGGCTGCTGCGTAAAATCCTTATTAGAATTAGCATGATTAACATCTACAATTAACGCAGGATTGGTTAAATTACGTTTTAAATAAAGCTGCACAAAACTAATTAAATCTTCATAATGATAATTAGGAATACTCTGACCATGATGATTAATTGCTCCGCGTAAAATACAATGCGCCAAAGGATTGCCATCAGTTTTTACTTCCCAACCATTATAAATAAAAGTGTGTTGGATTTGAGCTGCCTGCACTGAATTTAGTAAAACATTTAAATCACCGCTAGTGGGATTTTTCATCCCCACCGGAATATCCAAACCACTCACCGTTAAACGATGTTCCTGGTTTTCTACCGAACGAGCACCAATAGTCACATAACTTAAGATATCTTCAAGGTATGGATAATTTCCCGGATAGAGCATTTCATCAGCAGCAGTTAAACCTGATTCCGCTAAAACTCTTAAATGCATCCGACGGATAGCAATAATTCCCTGAGAGATATTTGGACCTTCAGCAGCTTTAGGTTGATGCAACATCCCTTTATAGCCCTGACCAGTAGTGCGGGGTTTATTTGTATAAATTCGCGGAATCAAAATTAATTTATCTTTAACTTTATCTTGCACTTGACTCAATCGCGATACATATTCACAGAGCGCATCTTCATCATCAGCAGAACAGGGACCAATAATTAAAATAAATCGGCTATCATTGCCTTTTAGAACGTTGATAATATTTTTGTCGCGGTCGGCTTTTAACTTCTTTAGCTTTTCCGACAGCGGCATCTCTTCAACGATTTCTCTAGGGGTGGGAATTTTTTGAATATACTTAAAACTCATATTTTTATTGTTGAATTATTTTAACGGTAGTGCGTTGACCGTCTTTCCAAGGCCAAAGCATGGCTAAAATACTGTCTTGACCTAAATCTTTGAAATACAAGGTTTGCCCAGCCATCACTCCTCCAAAACCATTAACCGTACTCTGAACTTTATGCGCAAGCCTATTTTTCGATGGGAAAACCGGTTCACCAAATAAATTTTTTAATTGCAAATTAAGCTTCTCTATCTCTTGCTGAACAATCACTCCTTCAAAAAAATTGTCGCAATCAGTACGCAGCGTTTCAAAACTCAAAGCTTTCATATCTTTTCTTATTGCGCTAAAATCCATGGGTAGTCCTCCATTTAAAAATTAAAGAATCTTTAAAAGATTAAGACCAGTTTTGGGATCAATATCCTTTCCTGCTTTTATACCTTTTAATTCTATAACTACCGCTTCAATTACTAAAAATACCTTAGATTGTCCGCGCACGCATCCAGTTAAAACTTTTCTCTTTTTTCCCATGCTAGCGTGAATATGAATTTGCGGACCCTTGGAGTTAATAAAAACTGTGCCCATGCCCATAACTTCCCAACCATCCTTAAATGTAATTTTATTAGGCTGTGGAGGAATAATTGGTTGTTTTGGCCCAGTAACCAAGTCTCCTTTTTTAAGCGCTCCAATAAAGATCATCGTCGCTGCCTTAATCTTTTCTTTCTTTATCAAGCGACTTAAATTATCAATTAAAACATCATCATCTTCAAATTTAACTAAAAATATTCTTCCGATTGAGCCTTTAGTATATTTCACATTTCCTCACTAAAAATAAATACTTTAAATCGAAAACATCTGATAGTAATCACCAATAGTCTTTAATGATTTAACTGAAAAAATTACTAACAAATAAGTCAAAGCGATAATGATTAAGCTAATAATAATCTTGGATTTTTTAGTCAAATGTGGATTAGCCCAAACCAAGGGGAGCATGAACGGACCTACACAAAGAAACGAGACTACCAACGACCAGCTTTTAAAATACCATTTTGGTTTATCTTGATCTAGCATATTTATTTTTTCTTAGATTTTACTTTTTCTATTCTAGCGCGATGCACCACACAGAGTTTTTCTGCTATTGGGGCAATCTTACCATTCTCATAAGGAAATTCTTTACAAGTAACCGGTTTTAAAGCATAGTCTACTTTATGAATTCGACATAAACCATCAGTATCTTGAAAAACACACGGTTCATCCTCATAGCTTGTACCAACTTTATATCCAGAAGGAAATTCTTTATCTATTTCTAAGTGAAAAAAATCTCCCTTAATTCCTGCTGACAATATTTTTTTAGCTTCCTCTAAATCAATCCAAGCTCCTAAACGACAACAATCATCAGGTTTATGACATTTAAGACAATCAATCTCATCTTCTTTACATTTATTTTTTTTCATAGGATATATTATACAACTTTTTGTTTAAAACCCAAGTAAATTAATAATATGATTCCGCAGTGTTTAAAAAAATAGCCTGACCTCTTTACAGAGGCCAGGCTATATTGGTGTTTAGCTTAAAGCTTGACTACGTTAGTAGCCTGCTCACCTTTAGGTCCTTTTTCAATGTTGAACTCAACATCTTGACCCTCAGCTAAAGATTTGTAACCTTCACCTTGGATTGCGCTATGATGAACGAACACATCGCTACCAGATTCAGGTGTGATAAAACCAAATCCTTTTTGATCTGAAAACCATTTTACTTTTCCTTTTGCCATTATTTACTCCCCCTTCCTTCTAAAATTTTAGCAAATAACGGCAGAGTAACAAAAAACCGCGAAGGATAATTTCTAAACCTCGCGGCCTACAAACATCTAATCCTTTATTCACTACGAAAGTAAGTATAACACAATATCTGGGCTTGTCCAGTAATATCTTTGATATATTTAATATCGGAAATGTACAAATATACGTCCAAAATTCTTATCATCCTTCTCTAAACGATGATAAAGTTGCTTAATTTGCGGTTGAGCTAAGAAACGCAACACGCTTTTTTTCAACTGTCCGCTACCTTTACCAGGGATAATTTCTATCTCGGTAATCTTCTTCTTCAGGGCCTCTTGCATCACTCTTTGCAAAGACTCTTCAATTTTGCGTCCATTACTATAAATATCGTGCAGATCTAACTTTAGCTTACCCATTATTTTTTAATTACCTTAAATGAATTAAAACTTTTATCACTTTTATAACCACTAAACGAAACGCGAATTAAGCTCCAGGTATAAACCTGGCCATCCACAAAAACGCTGGAATCAATCTTAATCGACGCAGTATCTGCAGGCAGTTCGTTCTTCTGAATTAAATTTGCCGCGTACATATTATAACCTTTATAAATTTTAAAAATAAATCCGCTAGTCTGCGTAACATCATTCCACCATTGAAATTCTAAGGGCTGATCCTTATTTAAAATTACGCTATCATAAATCGGATATCTTAGCCGAGGTTGAGGTACATCATTATAACCCCCGGCCTCAAGTGAAAAACTAACCGGCCCAGCTTGAATGGGTAGAACCGAAGAAATTACTAATAAGAATATAATTAACAACACTCTCATATTATTCAGCCTTCTTTTTTGATTCTGACTTTTTTAATAAATTAATCGATACCCGCCAAGCAAATATGATAATCATAAAGACAATCGCCCAGCTACGAAAGTTTATAATACTATTAATCATCTGTTTACTCTTTTGAACCTTATCTCTTAAAAATATCTCAGGATCTGATAAAGTTGGCAGTTTAATCGTAAACTCTTTAGCCAGCTTCAATTCTCTATGTGATCTTTCGCTAAACGGTATTTTCTCAAGCTCTATTTTAAGCCCGTTAAATCCGCCAATATCATAAGCAACCAGAAGTTTATCATAAAAGTAAGTTTCCACGCCATAACGCATCATCATCCTTACGGCAAATAAATTCGCATACAGCATGCAACATACAGTCGCCAACATAACCACAATCTTAACTATATTATTTTTTGAAAACTGCATCTTGCCCCCCCCTTTTTTTTATTCTGTACCTTTTGACTAAAACAATCCAATTTATACTTGATTAAGACTTAAACTTTTCCTGAAGAAATAATTTTCTCTTCTTTTCGGGAAATTTTTCTATCGCATAACGCAACATTGTCCGAGGCATAATCTTGTAATGTTTGCGCAAAAAATCTTCTTCTTGCAGCAAATTGCGCTTGCCAACCTCACGCAACATCCAGCCGCAAGCCTTATGAATCAAATCTTCTTTGTCACACAATAAATGTTTTATAATGGAAAAAGTATCAGCAAAATCACCTGCTCTGATGAAAGCAAACGTACCCAAAATGGCAATACGTCTTTCCCAAAGTGACGATGAATTTACTAATTTATACAGCACTTTTCTATCTTTATCAGCTAAGTACCCGCCCACAATTTGGGGAGCAGAAAGATCCACTAAGTCCCAATTATTAATAAACTTTGCGTTAGATAAATAGAGCTTAAATATTTTTACCTTTAGCTTGCGATCTCCGCTATTAAATTGAGACACTAAAATAAGCAGCGCTAAAAGTCTTTCTTCGTGAATTTTTGAATGTAAAAGTTTGATTACATCTTGGAGAGACAAATCCTGAAACGCCTTTAATACCTTTCTTATAAAAGGCACCATCACCCCTAGGAAAATATCACCTTGTGCATACTCGCCGGGTCCGGTTTTAAAAAAGCTCAATAAAACTTTGGCTTTTTCTTTATTTGCATATTTACGCAGCGCTTTTCTGATATCCGCCAATCGGCTCATATACCTATAAATCTTTTATTTTTCTGAAGCCTGCATTGCTTCAATTACCCGCTGACTTACTCCCTGTTTTTGCAAATAAGCAATGTCATCGGCAGTCAATGAATATTTAGAATTTGCCGCTTTAATTTTAACAATAATATCATCACTTGATACGCCCTGTTTAGATAAATCAACTACCTGCTGCATGGTCAACTGTGCCGGAGCTTGAGACGAATTATCCTGAGTTGGTTTTTTAATTTGCGCTCCCACTACTGCTCCTGTACCAGCACCAATTGCTCCCCCGATCGCAGCACCTTGCATAGGATGTCCACTCTGAAAACCAACAATTCCGCCTACAATTGCCCCAACTGTTCCTCCGATACCTGCGCCTTCAGCTACTCTTGTTTTATTTGTCGCACAACCACAAACAACTAATACAAATACTAAAATTAAAAATGAAGACAAATACTTTTTCATACAGCTCTCCTTATTTACTAATCTGATTAATAATTTCCTCTAATTGTTTATTAAATTCATCCGGGGACTCAACCATCAGAAAATGCCCTACTCCCTGCATTATCTTTAAATGATATGACTTAAGATACTTGCTGTTAATCTCTGGATGCTGATACTGCTGCCAAAGATCAGCGCTTAAACACCACAAAGGAACATTCACATCAGCTAAAAGCGGAATGACCGGGGTATCAAAATAATACTCCATAGTATTAATCGCGATTTCCGGGTTAGAGCGGGCAACATTCCTAACTACTAACTCAACTAGTTTAGGGTCTGCGTTTTTATTAAACATATCCCTCATAAAAGGTCCAGAATTTTTTACAAAATCCTTTTTTAAAGGTTCAATGTATTTTATTCTATCTTCCGGAGTAGCCATATATTCAAAATTCTCTAGGGTATCAATGGCAATAAGGCCAACTACCTTATCCTTAAGAATACGGTTTGCTTCCAATATTATTGTGCCTGACATGGAATGGCCGATAAGGATAGCCTTATCAACTTTTGCCGCATTCACTACCGCTGCGACATCCTCGCCAAAAGCTTCCTGAGTATAGGCTTTTCTCTGACGTCCGGATGCACCGTGGCCAGCCAGATCCAAAACGATCACTTTATATTTCTTGGCAAAATAAGGTATCTGTTTATACCAGACAGCGCGGCTTCCGCACCAACCGTGAATAAACACCAACGTCGGTTCGCCTTTGCCATATACGGAGTAAACTATTTTTGTACCGTCTTTTGAAACAGCGGTCTTATTATTTATCTGAATACAAATAAACAAAACTACCGCTAAGCAAAATACCAAAATCCCTATAATACGAAATATTTTTTTCATATAAATACAGTCCTTTTCTTATTTACAACAAGTGCTCGTGCCTTTTGCATTTTTTTTAACTATCGCACTAATAATAAAACAAGCTATTGCCAAAAATATAACTAAATTATCGGATAACGGTAGAACATCAAAAGCCGCCGCCAAAAGCAATAATATTCCAACACCATTTAAAATTGAATTACGCATACAGGCATTTTTACCTTCCATTTTAACCTCCACTTTTATTCACAATTCCGTCTTATAGAACTTAACACCATCAATAGGTGTCAACAAATTTTAACACCCTTCAATACATACTCCCGTTATTATTACTCTGCGACCTAATTTCCTGAATACTTCTCGCTTCTTCTTGTTTTGTTTGTGTTCCAATAAAAACCCCAAATTTTACGCGACTAACAGTAGAATTTTTTGTCTCTTTAGCAATATCTCCTCCTGCTTCTGCGAATTGCAGTACTCGAATACCAGCCTTACCCGACACCGTATCAACATCTTCAACTGTAACTGCGATATCAAATTCAACTGTTTTCATTTCTTTATCATAAAGTTTCATATCGCGTATTGAATCATTGCGTGCTTCTTCAACCCCTTGAACTAAATCACTTAATACTTTTTTCACAAAATCTTTTAATTCCATATTTATTTCCTTTCGCTTTTAATTAAAAATCCGTAAACACAATACTTAATTATATCTAACAAAAAATTAAATACTGTGTCATCAAAATTCCCTGCTTAAAATAACTCTGTCTCCATTTTTTTGAGTGCCAGAAATTGGAAATTAAAATACTTATTTTTTTAACAAACGAAAGGCTTGCGCTACTTTTTGCTTATAACCGCGATCTTTTCTAAATTCTCTAAATATGGGCCACTCCATAAAGCTTTCTTCGCTAAGCTTATTAGTAATGATTGCCTTGTTTAAATTTTTGTAAAAATTAATCCTATCACTTTTTAAAGCATAAATTCCTAATAAAAAAAACGGATCTAAATTAGAAAAATCTATTTTATCGAGCTCTTTATTTAACTCAATATGCTTATTTTGCCATTTTAACGCCTGAAGATAATTAATTTCTAATAATAATTTAGATGCCTCATCATGTGCACTAATAGTTTTGGCAAACAATCCTAATCTTTCCGCTTCAAACCAATTTTCTTTACTAAGTAAATCAAAGAGCGTGCTATTTAAATAATCATCAGCAATATCAATATTTTCTTTTTGCCACTTTCTCCAACAACACTGGATCATTATTAATCCCGCAATAAATATTTCATAAAATATTTTAAGAAAATAGCTTTGTGTAACATTAATGCGCTTGGCTTCTTTTAGAGATTCATTCCCACTTAGAAAAACTTTGTCAACATTCTTTAAATAACGCTTATTAATCAAGCTATTATTATGTATAATAATATTTCTTCGCTCGACTCCCTCTTTAATAACATTCCAATTAACTATATTTTCCCTGCAATCAATTTTTAAATTATTTCTGAAATAACTTATCTGATCATCAAGATTTTTATACAATACATTTTCAACTTCTTTATTAATAATATAAGATATCGCATCATTTAGATCAGTAGACAATTTTAATTCATTTAAACCTATTGACAGATCTCGTCCTGATAAGCTCTCGGGATAAGACTTATAAAAATAGCGAATTAAATCTGAGATTAAAAAATCAAAATAACCCGTTAACATAACAAATGAGCTTTTATAAAGCAATTCAGAATTGTTTGGAGGTAATTTTGGTATTTTCTTAAGAAAACTAATAGCTCTCTTAAGCTCTTCTTTATTTTTAAACCTTAATTTAACTTCTGTTTTATTCTTTAACTTTAATTTTTTTCTATCAATCCCACCTAACTCTAAAAAACTCTCTAACATCTCTTTAGTATCATTTAATAAGCCAGCATCTTGTTCTTTGACAATTGGGCTTATATTAATAACAAAAACTTTCAAACTTTCCATATTTTGCACAAAACTATCTTGTATCGTACTTAAACTATATTGTTTTTTACTCTTTTTTTTCTTATCCATCACCACTCTCCTTATTTACACTATAACAACCAATACAAATGATAAAAACGATTCATTTAAATAAACTATCTCTTAAATTTCTATCCTAAAATAGAAATTTGACTTCATTATGGGTCTTATTCTACATCTCCCAATTAGCTTGTCAACAAAAATACCCCAAGTTTTTATGTTTTTACTAAAGGCGAATTAGAAATTTTCGGCAAATGTGTGCAAGTTAACATCCCAATAAAAACCACAGTACTAACACTTACAAATTTCGTAGCGAGTGTAGATTTTAGTTAATGGAGCTTAAGTATTTCGGGTATCCCCGTGAAACAAAGTGACAAAACGGAGACGACGAAGCTGTCTGAGTAGTCCTTGCCAGAGCAAAAACTACAAGTTCTGCAGCCGCCGAAACACGAAAGATCATTGGCATCTGCCTTGATTTTGTTCTCGTGGCGGAAATCGACCGAGCAAGAAACTTGAATGTAACAGTTCAAACAAAAAAAAGCCGCTGATTTCTCAATGACTTTCTCAATATTTTACTAAAACAAATAAAAATCGAAAAACTTTTACATTAAGGTAGACAATTCACTAAAGAATTGAGCACCAATAGCAATCTAGCGAAATCCTATAAATTTGCCAGTAAATAAAAATTCCGATTACGCTATTACCGTATAATCGGAAGACTTTTACACTAAGGTAGACACCGCGCTTAAACCTAGATAATACGGTACAAATATATTCGAATATTGTATCGCGCGATAGAGATTTAAAGGATTGAGCACAACAACGCGCCGAAGGCGCATCCAGCGAAATCCTTTAATTTCGCCCGTAAAATAAAAACGCCCGTTATACTATCACTAGCATAACGGGCGAAATTAAAGGAGCACCGACCTACTCTCACATAGCCTTACGACTACACTACCATCGGCTCAGAGGGGCTTAACGACCGTATTCGGAATGGGAACGGGTGTTTCCCCCTCGATAAAGGCACTCCAAATTTTGCGTAGCAAAATTTGGTATCGCGCGTTACAAAATTCGAATATCATTAGACCGCAATATACTAGGCCTAGCGCGATACATTTTGTTACAATAACATCAACAACTACACACAGATTTATTACTATGAGCAAAAACTACTTATCCAAATAACCCAAGCGGGAAAAAAAATTAAGGACAAGCCGATTGGCTAATTAGTACGTATTAGCTTAAACCCTTACGGGCCTTACACTTTACGCCTATCAAAGTGGTAGTCTACCACTAGCCTTCAGAGTCTTGCGACTCAGGGATACTTATTCTTGGGGGGGGCTTGGCACTTAGATGCTTTCAGCGCTTATCCCTTCCAAACGTAGCTACCCGGCCTTTGCCCTTGGCAGGACAGCCGGAAAACCATCGGTTTGT
>Ga0265297_10002453_pt1 | contig 37698 bp, 43 predicted proteins | sample Munlanlwell13791_FD_192502 | JGI IMG/M metagenome (GOLD analysis project Ga0265297, IMG submission 192502) | Leachate microbial communities from a municipal landfill in Southern Ontario, Canada - Leachate well 137-91 | ecosystem: Engineered > Solid waste > Landfill > Unclassified | place...
CATGATGAATGGTATCAAAACTTTCTTCATAAAGATTTTTGACCCCCAATTTGGCTTCGATGCGTTTGACACCAAGATCGGTTAAAGTGGCAGTTTTGGATTTTTCATCGAGTTTAAAATCTTGATCAATCACCAAAGAGCGCACCATTTTGGCGTATTCGAAATATTTGTCAGTTGGCTCACTGTCAGGTGCAGAAATAATTAAAGGTGTGCGCGCTTCATCAATCAAAATGGAATCAGCCTCATCAACAATAGCAAAATAATGAGGTGTGTCTTGACGTTGCACCATTTGATCTAAATTCTGGACCATATTATCGCGTAAATAATCAAAGCCAAATTCATTATTCGTACCATAAGTAATATCGGCTAAATAAGCATCTTGGCGTTGTATTTCTTCGAAGTGCTCCAAACGCTCGTCGCCCCGCTCCTCGCTATCAACGTCAGGATTATACAAACGAGCATGATCATGAACGATAACAGCGGCTTTAAGACCTAAGAAATGATACAGAGGTCCCATCCAACCCAAACCAATTTCAGAAAGATAATCATTAACGGTAATCAATTGCACACCCTTCCCAAGCAGAGCATTAAGATAGAGTGGACAAGTCACAGTCAGAGTTTTACCTTCACCAGTTTTTTGTTCAGTGATGTTGCTGTTGTGTAAAGCAACACCAGCTAAAAGCTGGACATCAAAATGGCGCATCCCCAAAATACGATGTGAGGCTTCGCGCACGGTGGCGTAAGCTTCAGGCAAAATTTCATTTAAAATCTCTTGCTCTTTGGCTCTTAAATCAGCCTGATTAACTCCTTCGAGTGCGGCACTGATTTGTGCTTTGAACTTTTCGGTTTGCAGAGCCAATTCACTGTCGCTTAGCTCCTGCATCTGTGGCTCAAAGGCATTAATTTGATCAACAACCAGTTGATATTTTTTGATTTTTTTGGCTTCTTCATCAAAAAGATTTTTTAAAAATTTGAACATAAGATCCTACTTATACCATTTATTGACTAGATCATAAATGGGCGCAAAACCTCTGGAATCTCTACTGTTCCGTCAGCTTGTTGATAATTTTCAATGACCGCAGCCAACAAACGTGGAGAAGCAGCGACTGTATTATTTAAAGTGTAAACAAATTTGCTGCTGCCATCTTTAGCTTGATAGCGAATATTTAAGCGACGAGCCTGAAAATCATTGAAATAACTAGCAGAGTGAGTTTCACGATATTTGCCTTGACCTGGAAACCAAGTTTCGAGATCGTATTTCTTACGTTGCCCGGCGCCCATGTCGCCAGTGCACATTAATAAAACTTGATAAGGTAAATTTAAACCACGTAATAATTCTTCTGAAAAACCTACCATTTGCTCATGCCATTTTTTGGTTTCTTCCTCATCGGCTACAGTCAAAACCACCTGTTCAACTTTATTAAATTGATGAACACGAATAACCCCTTTAGTATCTTTACCATAAGAACCAACTTCGCGACGGAAACAGGTAGAGAGACCACAAAGCTTGATGGGAAGGTCTTTTTCGCGAAGGAGCTCACCGCCATAATATGAAGTTAGGGCTACTTCAGCAGTACCAGCTAAAATTTGACCATCTTGAGTGTAGTAATGATCTTGCGCTCCCCAAGGGAAATAGCCAGTGCCAAACATCGCTTCTTTATTAACTAAAACTGGCGCTGACATGGCAGTAAAACCATGTTTTTTCATCAGTGAAAGCGCATAAAGCATCAAAGCTTGCTCCAAAAAGAGCGCATCATTTTTAAGGAAATACCCTCGAAATCCTGCGATTTTAGTAGCGCGCTCGGTGTCCAACCAATCCAAATTTTTCATGATTTCTTCATGAGTTTTTGGCTGGAAGTCAAATTGACGTTTCTGACCTTCTTGTCTTACCACTTGATTAGCAGTTTCATCTTTACCAACGGGCACGTCCAAGGCTGGGACATTAGGAATTTGGCTTGAAAGATTAAAGAACTTTTCATTGATTTCTTTATCTTTAGGTTCCAAGTCTTTCAATTTATTTTTAATTGCTTTGCCATTTTCAACTGATGCTAAATCTGGACGATTACCTTCTGCCACCATTTTTTTAATGGCATCAACAACAACGTTAGCCTGTGAACGTAGCTCATCCATTTCTTGTTGCAAACTACGTCGCTGCTCATCAACTTCTAATAACTGATCAACAATAGAGGAATCTAAATTTTTATTAACACAAGCCTCTTTAACCTGATCTTTATTTTGGCGAACAAAATTGATGTCGAGCATAATAATTCCTTTTTTATATTCTACACTTTTGCAAATACATTAATTAAAAATTGAATGTGTTCCTCTGGATTTTTTTCGATCAGTTCAAAACCTAAAACAATATCTTCTCGACTGACATTGGCCGCAAAAGATTTGTCTTTGATTTTTTTCTTGACTGATTTAACTTGCATATCGGCAAAACCATTTGGTCGCATTAGAGAAACCGCGTGCATTAAACCGCTTAATTCATCACAAGCAAAAAGATATTTATCTAGCAAACTTACAGCTTGAACATTGGTGCGACCCGGAGCATGAGCTAAAATTGCCTGCTTCATTTCTGCTGGATAACTCCCAAAAAATTCCGCCACAGCTTTCATCGGATGCTCATCGGGAAATTGCTCCCAATCTAGATCGTGGAGTAGACCAGTGGTATACCACAATTCCACATCTTGATCTAGAAATTTGGCATAAGCTTCCATGGCTTGAGCTACCATATAACAATGATGAAGCAAAGCTTCATTTTTGATATATGTTTTTAGTAAGGTTTCGCTAGATGCTCTGTTTGGAAAACTCATAAATTCGCTATTTCCTTAAATCTTTCTTCTAATAATTGTGGCTCTACTGACCTCAATAACCAACCAGCTCTAGGACCAGCTTTTTTACCAAGTAACATTAAATAAATACTTTCAAAGGCTTTTCTAGGGCCGATGCCATTTTTAGATAAATCAAAAATGGCTCGTTGCAGATCTGCTGGAACCAAATCTTTTTTCTCTAATAATAGAAGCTGGAGTTCTTTTAAGAAAGTTTTTTGCTCCTCACTCAAAGTCTTAGCCTCCTCTGGCATTTCTGCTTTTGGTCTGAGCTGATATTCGCTAGGAGCATAATTTTTAACCCATACTTCAGCGTATTTAACACGCTCTTGAAGCAAGGATTTCTCCAAATCATTTAAAACTGAACCTTTGATTTTGGCAAATTCAGCCTCTAAATCCATTTCTGGGTGTTGCATCCACATCGCCACGTCTCTAAAACGAGGTAAAAAAGAAGTTTGTTGAACTTGAGCACTTTGAGCCAAAGAAAAAGCTCTGCCTAGTCTTTGATCACCCTCTTCTAAACCCCAAGCAATGCGAGCACCTTGATCATATTCATCAAACAGATCTGGAATTGCCATGGTACTTGGATCGAAATCAATTACTTGTGCGTAATTGCGGCTAGCAAATAAAAAACGTCCCACAGCAGGAGGGAAGAGCTTGGTAAATTCACGAGCAGAAGTGCCCACACCTTTACTAGAACTCATTTTGGCACCACGTATTAAGATCCATTCGTAAGGAATATTGAAAGGTACGGGAATATTAAAAACTTGTTCGCACTGAGCATTGGCCATATCTCGAGAGCCACCAGCACTGGAATGATCTTTGCCAGCACCTTCCACATTCACACCCATCGCAGTCCAGTGAGCTGGCCAATCAACCTTCCATAGTAGCTTACCGTTACCTCCAAATGGGCTGATTTTGCCTTTATGTCCACAGCCTTTGGCCCAAGTGACTTTATTTTCTTGACATTCAAAAGTGACCTCTTGTCCGTCCCAGCCAGTGACTAGAGTAGTGCCCACTTTGCCACAAACTGGACAAATCACTTGGAAAGGATACCAGAGTTCTGGTAATTCATATTTAGCGACTTCTTGATAGATTTTTCTAAGTGGAGTAACACTGTCCAAGGCTAAACGAATTAAATCATCCATTTTGCCAGATTCATAAAGTTCATGACTCCAAACGATTTCTTGAGTACATCCCAAAGAACGAAAGGCGTGCATAAAATCTACCGCATAAATCTCAGCAAAGTTTTTAGCATTTTTGAGATCTTCTAACTCTGATTCTGAAGCTTGAGATAGATCAATGCCACATTTATCTAATGCTGGTTTAGGAATTTTATAAAGAGGTTTGCCCATGTGTTGACCAAACTGTGCTTCATCTAAATAAGCTGGCAAACCATCCATGGGATCCATATCATTAAAAACGTAAGTGTTGTTTGGTTGTGAACCTCTTTCACGCAAAACCTGTGCTACTAAATCATGAAGCAAGACACCGCGCAAAGCGCCAGTATGCACTCTGCCAGAGGGAGTTTTCATATCATCCACATGCAATTGTTTAATGCCGGTTTTTTCTTGCCACTTCAAAATCCCGTCGACAACTTTATCTAACCAATGTTTACTTTGTGGTGTTTGTGTTTCTGCCATAAACTTCCTATTTTTAGTCTCGATCTTATTATATATAAAAAACCCCGCTTTTGGCGGGGCTTTTTCTTGATTTTTAATTTATTTTACTTAATTTCTAAGATTTTGTAAGTAATTTTGCCCGCCGGGGTTTCTACTTCTACTTTGTCACCCTTGCTCTTCTTGAAAAGAGCTTTACCAACTGGAGACTGGATAGAAATTTTACCTTCGGTTGGATTAGATTCGTATTCACCGCTCATCTGGTAGGTAATTTTTTTACCCTTACCAACTATTTCTAAAGTAACTTTGGAACCCAAAGAAACAGAGCTAGTAGTTTTAACTGCTGTTACTTCTGCTTTAGCTAAAATTTCCTCAATTTCATTAACACGAGCCTGCAAAATATCTCTTTCATCTCTAGCACTGTGGTAATCAGCATTTTCTGAAAGATCACCCTGCTCTCTGGCATTAGAAATACGCTCAATTACCTTTGGCATCGCCACGGTTTTAAGTTCTAGCAATTCTTGTTGGAGCTCTTCATAGCCCGTCTGAGTAATTGTAATTGTATCTGACATAATAGTTGCTTAGTATAAATAAATTTTCGTCTTTGGCAATAGCTTGAATTTTACTGACCAAGTACTAAGACAGCGCTGTAGGCATTAGCACTATCCTCATCCTCGATGTCAGTCTTTAAAACCAGAGTGAGGGATGTAGCTGTTTCTAATTCTTTAAGTAAAGCCGCATTGCTGGCAGTGTCTTCTTTGACTAATAAATAATCGCCTTTTTCATAAATACCCTTGGCATTTTTGGCATTTACATTTTCAAATTTAGCTGCTTTGACTTTATCGGCGATAGTGGATGCATAACCAGCTTTAGTGGTGGCATTAACTACTAAAATTTTGACCTCAGCTTTATCAATGGTAATTGATGGAGTAGGAGTAGGTGTTGCCTCTGGAGTCACACTTGGCTCAACTTCAACCACTGGTTTACTGTCAGTACTACGATTAGTCCATTGCAGATAAGCTAAACCAATGCCAACACCCAAAGCGATAGTGACTACAAAACTTATAAAACCAATTAAAATCATTTTAGCAATTGAAGAACCATCGTTGTGATTCTTAATTACTTTTTTCTCTGGAAGTTGAGACATCTTTTTTTCTTCCTTCTCATTTTTTGTCGATTTTTCATCATTAGATGAAACCTGGTTTTTATCAAAAACTGAAGGATCAAGAGCTAAGTTAGCAAATTGACTAAAATCAACTTCTTTTTCTTCAATCGGAGCTGCTTTTTCTGGCATATCTACCTTTTTACTGACTACTTCTTCTACTTTAACTGTTTTGTTTGGATTTGTCACTTCTTTGACTTCTTCGTCCAGGCTCTCGACTGCTACTTCCACTTTTGGTCCAGGAACGGTTATTGGAGCTGGCAACGTAGCTTCGCCAACGACTGCTGGTTTAACTAAATTACTCAAATCCTCTTCATCATCTTCTTCCTCTTCGTCTTTTGCACCTGCTTCAGCATTTTTAGCTTGATAACTTTTATCTAAAGTAAATTGAGGTAATAAAAATTCTGGAATAGAGAAGGTTTTGGCTGAAGCTTCGATGATTTGCCTCACGTAAGAAGGCATACTCTCATTTTCGCTAGCCAAATCCGCTAATTGCTGAACTGGGAGAGTTTCTTTAAGTTTCTCTTTGATGGCATCATCAACCAAACTATTGGTCAATAAATAAACAGTCTGTAAACTTGGCTCGACTCCCTTGAGAGTTTTGACTGTTTCTGCAAAATTTTCGCCATCAGCAATATCTACCGAGTAGCACTGGTCTACACCGATGTAATGCTCTGCTAAAAATAAATGGTTACCCATTTGCAAAATTGCCACTGATGGCTCCAGACTAATAATGGATTTGCTGGTCCAACTCAGTGGAGAAATAGATTCGATTTTGACGTCTTTGTGATCTTCAAGAATCTTGGCCAGAGGAGCAACAACTGATTTTTCTAAAGCAGTCAGCTGAACTTTGAAAGAACCTTTGTAATTACTAAGAACAGTGGTATCTAAATAATAGTCTTCTTCATTGATGCCAAGTTCTGGCAACAATTTATTTTTGAGATGTTCTTTGACAGCCTCTTCACTCTCTAATTCGAGGTTAACGATAGTACTAGTAAACAAAAAGTCAGGTAAAACTAATTTGTAGCTACCAGCTTCTAATTTAGAAAAAAGTTTGACTAAATTTGCCTCAAGTAAAACATTTTCATCTAAAAATTCACCATTAATCTGACGAAAATCAGATAAGACAAAATCATGGGCTTTTTTACCAGGAATTAACTTGGCAATATAAGCCAAATCAGATAGAACATAAAGTAAACGAGTATCAGTGGGCATACCAAAATTATAACTTGGATTGTTAGGGAGTGCAAATGGGGTAAAGTTAGCCAGATACCTCTTAAATGGAACACCATTCAAAAATATCTGGAGCGTGTTTATTATACTTTAAGATTATTTAATCTCTCCACGTCAAATTCTGCCTGTTCATATTCTTTTGATGACTAAAGATTACCTCACCATGTATGGAATGCTTTCTTTGCTATAGAGAAACTTTAGTAGTATTTTGTTTCAAAAACAAGTTAAATAACATTTTATTTAACTTGTTTTACAAACTGCTTATGTACTTTTTTACCGATGGAGGTAATATATAGGTATGTTAGATTCGCTATTTTATACTATAAGTGAAGCCTCGGCTCTTACCGACCAGAACAAAGAGACGCTTAAAAAGCGCTGTCAGTCTGGTAAGATTTCTGGTGCTAAAAAAATTGCAAACATTTGGCTGATACCAAAAAATTATGTTGATGACAAACCAAATGTAAAGGCTGGAGTCTATATAGATGGAGCTAATATGGTTCATGGTTGTAGAACTATAGATTGGACATTAGATTATTCAAAAGTAGCTGATTTCATTAAAAGAAGATATAACCCTTCAATTATTTCTTATTATGACTCTCTTGGTTATGAAAAAGATAAATCTGGAGAATTAATAGAAATTGATAAGAATAAATACAAACCGAATTCTGCTCAAATAAAGTTTTTTCAATTTCTAGAAGGTATCGGTTTCCGTGTAACTAGAAAGCCATTAAAATTTATTGGTGGTGATATAACAAAACCAAAAAATAACATGGACACTTATATAACACTGGATGTTTTTAAAGAAATGAGTCGTTGGGACACTTTAATTTTATTTTCTGGTGACTCCGATTTTGATCGTTTAATCGAAGAAGTTACTCCGCTTGGAAAGCATGTTCATATTTTTAGTTTTTCAAAATTGCTTTCTTACGAATTAAAAATGAGGTCTTTTGCGTCTCCATTGGTATCTTATACAGAAATAAATGATTTAAAAACAATACTCGAAAGAAAAGAAGACAATTAGGTGTTGACATCGATTAACAGATTGATATAATTTACCTATTGAATCTCACCCCGCTTCGGCGGGGGTCTTTGTTTTTAAGGCTATTTTTTGTCTAATTCTCACTTTATAAATATAAATTTTAAATTTAATTGTAAATATTAGAACCATCGAGAAGGGTTCCTTCTTTCAATCTGGTGACTTTCTAATAAATGAATACCCAAAATCATACTCATAAGAGCGATATTAAAATAGGAAGAATCTACTTTTCCAGATCTTCTATTCGAGATCCACTAAGCTTCCAAGGCTTTTTATTAATTAAAAAACCATTTTGTATTTGATTTCTCTGTAAATCTCGAAAAGATGGAATCATTGCTTCTAACCATTTTTTGTTACTAAATAAAGATATTGCTTCTCCAATTGCTTCATTATCATCTGTGTACTGGATTAACAGCATCTCAGTTTCCTCTAGAAGCTTTACTGCTTCATGTAGACCTTTTTTATAATACAATGCCTCCATTTTATTAAGAGCTCCTTGAATTATTGCTATCGGATAGGGCAATAATGATTCAGGAATGCTTGTACTGAACATGAACCTCAAGACAGTGGAGTATTCAAGATAGGTTCCCCAAATTGAAACAATGTTTTGTGCTTCTTCTATAGTTAATCTTTCAGAAATACGTTTTGAACGTATTCTATCAAGTTTTTCTGCTCTCTGTATTAAATTGGTACTCATATTTTATTATTATACATACAACAACGAAAAACCAACCTTCGAAAAAATAGTCAATGGAGCACCGAATTTAGCGCCTATATTCAAGTTAAATGAAGAATATAAAAAAATCTGAATCTCTACTTGTGAGTCCGGTGGGACTCGAACCCACGACACAAAGCTTAAAAGGCTTCTGCTCTACCGACTGAGCTACGGACCCATGTTAAAAAACAAGTTATTATATCAAAAATCCACTAATTAACAGTTGCTAAATTAATCATTGATTCTAGAAACGTAAGCGGCGGTTTCTGTGTCAATTAACAAAGTGTCACCAGTCTTGATAAAAAGAGGAGCTTGGACAATCAAACCACTCTCCATAACGATTGGTTTTTTACCGGCAGTTTGACGATCACCAGAGACAGCATCTTGAGCCTCTGCCACGGTCATTCTGACTTTAGGTGGCAAAATCACCCCAATCACTTGTTCTTCGTAAACAGTTAGATAAACTTTAATTTCAGAGGTTAACATCTGCACTTTGTCGCCCAAAATATGCTTTGGTACAGATAATTGTTCGTAAGAGCGTGGATCCATAAAGACAATTTCATTACCATCTAAATACAAAAATTGCATTTCTTTGGTTTCAACGTCTAATTCTTCGACGTTGTCATGAGACTTAAAATTGAATTCCAAGTTGGCGCCATTGCGCATATCACGCATTTTGACTCTAGCAAAAGCAGAGCCTTTTCCAGGAGAAACAAACTGGGCTTTAACTACATAATGGGGAAGGTCTTTATACAAAATATAAATACCTTTTTTGATGTTGCCGGCTTTGATGGTTGACATAACTAGGGGTATTTAGACTTTCTGAAGTAAAAATAATTGATTAATTAAGCTCATATTTTAACACATTTTAGTTATTTTAAATGACGATAGTAGCTTTGTCTACTTGAGGAAGAAAAAAACAACTAAAATGTTTAAAAGATGAATTAAGAAAACTTTATTTTTACTTCAGAAAGTCTATTGCGCCAGGTATCTTGATTTGGTCAAGCAATGAAAGAACGATCACATTTTTTGCAACCTGACTCTTAGATAATAAAGGTATGGGCCGGAGTGCAGGTGCACAATCACATCTAAGAAATGAGGTTCGGGGGGTTCAATTCCCCTCTGGTCCACACCAAGTAGTTAAACAAATTAAACTTGAAAAATCATAATTTTTTGCTAAAATAGTAAGTACTTCTTAGATGCGATTGGGGAATAACCCAAACCTTAAAAACCACTTTTAGAGTGGTTTTTTTGTAAAAAAAGTCTATTTGAGTAACAATAATTGCTAATCCTCAAATAATTCGCTAGCTGGAAAAAGCAGCACATCATCAATATTATCTACATCTGAAAAAAGCATCACTAAGCGATCAACTCCCACTGCCATACCGCTACATTCTGGTAAGCCTGACTCCAGGGCATCAATAAAATCTTCATCAATTGGCTGTGGTTTTTTGCCTAATTCACGACGTAAAAGTAAATCTGCCTCCAAACCTTCTTTTTGCAAAGCCGCATCAATCAATTCTCCAAAAGCATTACCCAATTCCATGCCAGCTAAATAAACCTCGAAGCGTTCCGCAAAGCGCGAATCTTTTTCTGTCTTTCTAGCTAAAGCGGTCTGCGGAGCGGGGTAGTCGTAAACAATCACTGGCTGATTAAATTCAGCCAACTTTGGTTCAATTTCATTTAGAAAAAGCTGATTGTAAACTTCTTCCCAGGCAAGATCTTTGGAAGGGGGTTTGAAACCAGATAAATCATAGCCTAACTCCAGAGCTTTAAGACAGATGGCGCGTAAATCAAAAAGCTGATCTTCATTTAAGTTTAAATATTTTTTAAACAACTCTGCCACGCTAAATCTTGGATAAGGGGCACTCAAATCAAAAGTTTTGCCCTGATAAACAAACTTTTTTTCATCAATATTTAAGCTCTGGCAGACAAAACTCAGCATGTTTTCAAAATCAGCCATTACCTCAAAGTACTTAGCATTGACGCGGTAAAATTCTAAAATGGTAAATTCTGGATTATGCAAACCACCTAAACTTTCCTGATTGCGAAAAGCTTTGCAAATCTGAAAAATATTGCCCAAATCAGCAGCCAACAGTTTTTTCATGGCATATTCTGGGCTGGTTAAAAAATAAGCTGGTTTCTCTCGACCATCAGCTGTTTGCAATTTTGTTTCAAAAAGATTGAGATAGGGTTCTGTCCCAGGAATACTAACCATTAGCGGTGTTTCCACTTCGTGAAAAAAGTGCTTCTTAAAAAAAAGACGTAACGCATCAACTACTTTTTCTCTAATCAAAAAGCGTTCCTTTAATTCAGTGCCTGATTTAATTTTCTGCCAGTTTTTCATAAATTGACCGCTTTGAGCGAAATATAAACCAAATATAAAGAAAGCAAGAGAATCGATTCTTTTTTATCAAGTTTATTACGACTACCAATAAATAAAACAACAATAATCACACTAAAGAGCAAGTAAGGAATATCAAACTGCACTAAGCCACGCTCCACATGCCAACCACTAATAGCAGCTCCAGTTCCCATAGCTACACAAAGATTTACAATGGTGCTACCGACTAAATTACCTATAGAAAGATCTCTTGATCCTTTTAGTGCGGCGGTGATAGCGATCACTAGCTCTGGTAAACTGACTCCAAAACCAAGTAAAACGATACCTACAGTCGCCTCACTAATCCCTAATTGCATGGCTAAATCCACTCCTTTAGTTAAAACTACTTGTGAAGCCTTAACGATGATCAAAAAACCGACTACTAATTTAATCAAATCAAGCCAATGCATTTTTCTTCTGACCAATTTACTTTTAACCTTATCTGACACTTGTTCCAAAAAATTCTGGCGACCAATGTAAATCAAATAAAGCACATAGGTAATCATCATCATTAATCCCTCAACACGAGAGATCATTGCATCACGACTAAAAATATAAAAAGCTGTAGCAGCAACAATAATGAAAACTGCATCAAAAAAAACATTTTTTTTCTTAAATCTAACAATTTTTAACAAACCAGAAATTGCCACCACTAAAATCAGTTGATTCATCGAGGCTCCAATAGCATTGCCGACTACAATATCTGAAGTATCTTGACCTGCTAAAGTTTGTATGGCGCCAGTGATAGATAAAGTAATTTCTGGAAAACTAGTTCCTAAGGCAACAATGGTCATGCCAACAAAACCTTCAGACATACCCCAAGATTTAGCCAAGCGAGAAGCTGCCCCAGTGATAATATTGGCTGCTAGCCAGACGAAGAGCAGACCGACAATAAAAATTAACAGGGTAGGACTTAACACAGCTTCTATTAAAGCAAATTTTTAGGGGTGAGAGAAGAAGCTAGATTTTCTGAGAAAAGCGTTCTACACTATTACTAGCGCGATACGACAATATAATGAAAGGCTCGCATGAAAAAATTTCTTTATTGGCTACCTAGAATTTTAGCGATTTTATTTATTGGTTTTATTAGCTTGTTTGCTCTAGATGCTTTTGACCAACCACAGTGGTTTTTGGCTTTAGTGATGCACTTGATTCCTAGCTTTGTGTTAGTAGCTGCGACAGTGATTGCCTGGAAAAATGAATTGGTAGGTGGATGGCTTTTTTTAGGAGCGGGAGGAATGCTTTTGTTTTTGTCTAGTTTTGAATCTTTAATTGTGTCTGTGCCAGCTTTTGTGATTGGGGTGTTGTTTTGGGTGGGAAAGAAGGTTAAAAAGTAAAAAAAGCTTTACTGATCTTTAAATCTAAAAAAGTAAAACTCTGCTTCTTCATCCGAATTATTTTCAATCTCGTGTTTTGTATTAGATGGAAATATAAATCTATCTCCTACAACGAAAGCTTCCTCGTTGTTCTGAGAATCCCTAATTATCCCCTTACCCTTTGTGACAATACATATTTCAACTATATTGTCATGTTCGTGCATTTCCAATTTCACACCAGAAGGTAAATATCCATAAGTATATGCTTCAAAATATTTGGAGGTTGTCTCTTCTTTTGCAACGACCATCTTTCGTGAACCAGAGGCGTGGGATGTTCCTTCTATTGGAATGTTTTGGAGATTCTTTTTTGAAAACATATCAAAAATAAATTACCTTATTGTTCATGTTCCAATTCATTTGTTTTTTTTAGGAAAGCTTCAATTTGCTCTGAGGTTATGTCTGGGTTAGTTCCCAGACGAAAAGCTTCCTCTCCTAATTCGGTGCCAAACATTGCTTTTAATCCATCAAGCGCTTGCTTTTCTAATGGAGCGAGCATCTCGTCAATTTCCAAAATTTCAGCAATCGCTAGCTTATCACTTTCCAACAAACTGTTAAATTCATCGCGAATTACTTCAGTCTCTGTTTTAACTGCCATATGTCGCTATTTTACCACACAATGCAGATCTCTGTCTCTGTCATATGTGAAGTGGGTGTCGCCCTTCGGGCACTAGGCGGGTGCATCATGCTTCGCTTGATTTGCGACTCGCCGTCGCCAGAATCTAGACTTAAAAAACTCCGTTTTTGCTTTACCAATCTCAAATAAAAAAAACGACTCTTTCGAGTCGTCTTTTTTATTTGAGCGGGTGACCAGAATCGGACTGGCTTCTTCTCCTTGGAAGGGAGACATACTACCGGTGTACTACACCCGCGGTTTTGATTCTAAACTTTTGTGTCGCCAATAATCAACCCCAATAGTTTACCTCATGCTCGACACAAAATAAAGTTGTATCTAGAAGGTTAAGACGTCAAAGTTTTTGATGGCTTTTTGCAGAGAGAAGAGTTGAACGGTGGGGTTGTTGGAGGCGTCGAAGAAGCTGAAAGAGGCGAAGGGACCAGGGCTACCTTTCATCAAAAAAGGCGTCACTGCTTTTACCCTAACATCGCTCCAAATATGCTGTAATGCATACAAATAGTAATCATCCAAATAGTAGTTGGTGAGATACGAAGAGGCCCAGCCGGTTTCGGTAATGAAAACGTCTAAATTTTTACCAGTTTTGTTTTTGAGCCAATTCAATTCGTAGGTAAAACCACGGATGGAATTTTGACCAGTTTTGACAGGTGAAGCAGCGAAGTCGGGATTGGGATAAGAATGGGAATTCCAATAATCAATATTATCAAAAATTGCATTATCAAAGTCGTAAAGACTTTTGAGATAGCTAAAAGCTTCTCTCGTTTCATTGCTGTTGTTAGCTGCTAAATCCATAGCTGCTGGTAAGATTTTGTAATTCTTATTCTCTGAATGAAACCAGTCGCTAGTAAATTTCAAAATGCCACCATAGAGCAGAGGATCGATTGTGCCACCCCATTCAGCGGCGTGGTTGACTTCATTGAAGACAATCACAAATTTTTCATTCTGATGCCAATCGAGACTTGATAAAAATCTAGCCAAGTCAGTAATATCTTTGCGACTAGGAATTTGCCAAGCATTAATACTGGGGTCAAAACGCGTCGTAAGACGAATAATAGGAATAATTTTGAATTGATAAGCTTGATCAAAAAACTTCTGCCATTCTTGGGATTTACCCACATCGTTTAGGGTGAAGGGGATGGTTACGAAACGCCATTCTTCGTCTTTATAGATTTGTCTGAACTGGTTAATTTCATCGGGATGCAAAAGATGCATACCAAGAATTTGACTCTTAAGCGATTGTGCTCGAATTTGACCAAAAGAGACGCTACCCACCAAAAGCAAAAGGGCAAAAATCAGCGATGTACAGAGAATTTTTAATTGATGCTTCACCATTTTTCTTGGCTAATTCTAGCACAGATGCTATACTAAAAAAAGAGATGAGAAAATTCTTATTTGTTTTTAGTTGGTTTTTGGTATCTACCTTAGCTGTTTTAGTCGGTAGTTCTGCCTATAGTGTCTATTTTTTAACCAAAGACAACTCTCCGTCCAAATTTGAACTTACACAAACCCCTAAAATCCAAAGTCCACAAGAGGTTAAAAGTCCTTCCATGCTGGTTACCACTGTCATGGAAAGTGAAGACGCCAGAGGTCAAATTATTGCTCAATTTTTGGAAAGATATAGCTCGCCAATGGAACCTTATGACTTCTATGGCAAAAAAATTGTTGAAATTGCCGACCGTTATCAAATCGATTTCAGACTCTTACCAGCCATCGCTATGCAGGAATCTGGGCTGTGTAAGAACCAAAACCCAGGTGCACCACATAACTGCTTAGGCTTTGGCATTCACAAGTCAGGTACATTAGATTTCGACAGTTATGAAGATGGTTTTGAGCGAGCAGGCCGCGAACTCAAGGCTTACTACATCGATAAAGGTTTAGTCACGGTCGAACAAATTGAAAGCAAATACACTCCTTCCAGTAATGGCTCTTGGGCAAATTCGGTCAATCAATGGATGGCAGAAATGCGCTTTGATGATCGCCAGATGGGCAGAGAAAACAAAGACAATGCTAGTGTGGTAGAGTTCGCCAAGGAAAAATAACTCTCCAGGTTGACTATCTTATAATAATTGCTATAATACCTATTAACTCAGAAGGTTTACTCCTCACCAGGATCTACGTTCTGAGATCAAAAAATCCCGCTTCTGGCGGGTTTTTTTGTAGTTTTTTTATTGCTTTGGTTCTATCCCCAAGCGAATCCACGAATACTTATTTTATACCAAAATTTAGTAACTTTTTCAACTTCTATTTGGTGTGGACCGGAGGGGAATCAAACCCCCAAAGCAAATTTCGTGGATTCGCTTATGCATCAGCAATCCGGCCCATACCTTCATTATCTGAGTCGCATATTTCAGCAAGTGCAACGTTTGCAAAAATGCATAAAAAAACGACCCTTACGAGTCGTTATTTGTGCCGAGGAGAGGACTTGAACCTCCATGGATTACTCCACACGCTCCTAAAACGTGCGCGTCTACCATTTCGCCACCCCGGCTTATAGGTGGTATTATATTTCGGACCCTGTCTTTTTGCAGTAAGCAAAAAGCAGTTGGTACGAAAGATGCAAAGCTAACCAAACAATTATGGATTACCAAATCAAAAGATCGAGTAGATCTTTGTCACTGCGCATTAGCATTAACGCCAAAGCAGAGATTATTGTCAGTGCTCCCAAATTCATGCCTGAGTTTATGATTCGCAAATTTGTCGAAGCTCAAAAAACCTGGATTGAAAATAATTTGGCCAAAGTCAAAAAAAACCAAGTGGCAGTTAAAACTGATGAGCTATATATTTTTGATAAAAAATACCAAGTTATAATCAACGATCAAGCTGACAAAATGGGCATCTTTGTCAGAGGAGAGAAGATTTTTGTTAATAATCTAAGTAAAAAAACTCCTGCCAAAATTGCTCAACAAATCGAAGAATTCCTCAAGAAAACTGCTTCTAAATATATCGCCACACGCACTCAAATTTTAGCTAAAAAAATGGGTATTAGTTATCAACACATTTCTCTGCGAGAACAAAGTAGTCGTTGGGGAAGTTGTAGCTCGCACGGCAATCTAAACTTTAATTGGCGACTGGTACATTATCCACCAGCCATCATTGATTACGTGATTATTCATGAGTTAGCTCACCGCTTAGAAATGAATCATTCCAAGAAATTCTGGGAAATTGTAAAAAAACACGATAGCGAATATTTAATCCACAAAGGGCAATTGCGAAAAAAACGCTATAATTAAAAAGATGTTAAAAGTCATTCACGGTGAAAATCAAGTTGCTTCCAGAAAAAAATTAGTTGAATTTATAGAGCAAGCTAAACAGCAACATAAAGAAGTTCTCAGCCTCAGTGCAGAAAAACTTGATCGTGCTAAATTAGAGTCTGCGCTGCTTAGCGAAAGTCTCTTTGGTCATGAGAAGTTACTCGTTATTGAGGGATTATATTCTTTACCCAAATCAAAGAAAAAAGACGAGTTCATAGAACTAATATCCTCCGCATCAATTGAGACAATTCTGTGGGACAAAAAGCTACTTACCAAAACCGATTTCAAAAAATTACCAACTAATTTAGAAAATTTTGAATTCAAAATCACTCCAAAAATGTGGTCTTTTTTAGACACTCTTTCTACCAACCCCAAAGCCAAAACTTCGATGATGAAACTTTTTAAAGAAAGCGTCGAAGGTGATGGAGCGGAATTTGTTTTTCTAATGATCGCTAGACAAATTAGAATCTTAATTCAAGTTAAAGAAAACAAACCACCTAAAGTTGCTCCTTTTATGTTGAGTAAATTAAGTAGACAGGCCAAAGAGTTTTCCCTTAAAAAGCTTTTAGATTTACATCAGCAACTTTATTTAATTGACCAAAAGCAAAAACAATCTACAGGGCTACTGAACCTGGAGGGCGAGCTTGACCTTTTCTTATTTAATATGTAAATTAGCGTAGCTGGTTTAACTAGCACTGAAAGGTAAAACGCTTATGTACGAGATTGTGAAACAAATTAACCCCAATATTTTTCGCGGTTACGACATTCGTGGCGTGATTGACGAAGACCTTAATGAAGATGTTTATTACACTTTGGGCCGAGCTTATGCGACTTTTCTAGCACAACGCAGAATCAAAGAAGCTGCTGTTGGTAGAGATAATCGTCGCAATGGCGAAGTTTATGCCAAAGCGATGATAGCTGGTTTAAATGATGGCGGGATCGATACCATCGACATTGGTTACAGCATGAGTCAAATTGTTTATTATTCCTCTTACGAATATCATACTAAAGGCGGAGCAATGATCACTGCCTCTCATAATCCTGGCAACTACAATGGTTTGAAGCTAAGTGTTGGTTATTCAGATACCATGATTACAGAAGAAATTATTGAACTCCGTGACATCGCCGCCAAAGGCGAATTCAGTGAGGGACACGGTGATAATCGCCAAGATGATATTTTTCCTGCTTACATGAAAAATGTCCTTAAATTATTTAAGATTCAAAATAACTGGAAAATTGTGGTTGACACCTGTAATGCTACTGGCGGAATGTTTTATCCGAAAATTTTTAGACAAGCTGGTTGTACTGTCATTGAACAAAATACTAATTTAGATAGTAATTTCCCACTTGGAGATCCAGATCCTACAGAGGGTAAGGTTTTGGAAAGATTAGCCAAGGGTGTTAAAGAGCATAAAGCTGATATCGGCTTTGCTTTTGATGCTGATGGTGATCGTATGTCTGTGGTTGATGATCAGGGTCAAATCTTATGGATGGACACCATCGTTGCTTTGTTTGCTAAAGATGTCTTGGAAACTATGCCTGGTGCTCCAATTGTTTATAACACTCTCTGTTCCAGACAAGTCACTGAAAGTATTATCGCCGCTGGTGGCAAGCCAGTGATGTGGTTAACTGGACATTCCTTTATTAAAGCTAAAGTCAAAGAAGCTCGTTCACCTTTTGGTGGCGAACTTTCTGGTCACATTTTCTTTATGGACAACTTCTATGGTCATGATGATGGAGCTTACGCTTGTCTACGTCTCCTGTCTTATCTCGAGAGAAAAGGTCAAAAGCTCAGCCAATTGGTCGAAGAATTACCAAAATATATTAGCAGTCCAGAAATTAAATTTGGTTTAGCTGATGAAATTAAATTCAAGTTTATTTCCGAGGTCATTACTAAAGAATTTAAACAACAGTGGCCAAATGCAGAATACATCGATATTGATGGCATCAGAATGGACATGCCTGATCAAATGGCAATTATTCGAGCCTCACAAAATGGCCCCTATGCAACGGTTAAATTTGAGGCCAAAACTCAAGATGGTTATGACAACTTGAAAAAAATTCTCAAGGGTATTTTGAGCAAATATAAAGAAATTGATTTACAAAAAGGTACTAACATTGAAGCCTTAAATTAATTTGAGAAAGAAAGGTAATTATGTCTATTGCTGTTTTAGAAGATCGAGAAGCTATTAAAAAAATTGATCCTGATAACGCACTTGCTTCGGCGGAAAGCATTGCCGATCAAGTTAAACAGGTTTGGGAAGAGCAAGACCAAATTGATCTAAGTGGCTATCAAAACATCGCCAATATTGTCGTTGCCGGCATGGGCGGCTCAGCTCTCGGTGCTGACTTTATTAGAAATCTTTATAAAGCAGAATTACCGGTCTCTTTAGAAATTTGTAAAGATTACAGCTTACCAAATTATGTTAGCAAAAATACCCTAATCATTCTCTCCAGTTATTCTGGCAGCACTGAAGAAACTCTCAGTTGTGCCAAAGAGGCAGAACGAAAAGGCGCAATGATTGCTGTGGTCACTGCTGGCAGTAAACTAGAAAAACTAGCCAAAGAAAAAAAATATCCTAGCTATATTATCAACCCAAAATTCAATCCTTCCAACCAACCACGTATGGCCACTGCTTATAACATCATGGCTATTATCTTGATACTTAAAAAGCTTGAATTAATCAAATTCGACGAAGAAGATTTTCATCAAGTTTTAGATGCCATTAATGTGACTACTCAGCGTTGTTTAGTTGAAATACCTCAAGACAAAAACCAAGCTAAAATTTTAGCTTACATGTTCGTGGAGAGAAGGCCGATTTTAGTTGGAGCAGAGTTTCTGGAGGGTGCGCTACACATTGCCACTAATCAGCTCAATGAAAATGCCAAAATTTATGCGGATTACAAAATTATTCCAGAAATAAATCATCATTTACTAGAGGGCCTAACATTGCCAAAGAGTAATGCTCTCAATCATTTTTTTGTCTTTTTTCAATCAGACTTGTATCGCAGCGAAGTGCAAAAAAGAATTTCGCTAACTCAGAAAGCACTCGAAAAAACTGGCATCGAAAGCATTGAAATCAAACTTGAATCTGAAAACAAATTGATGCAAGCTTTTGAACTAATTACTTTGGGCACTTTTACCAATCTCTATCTTTCTTATCTGGAAGGAATCAATCCTTGTCCGATTCCAATGGTTGATTGGTTTAAAGCGCAACTAGAAAAGTAACTGTCAATTTTATATACTCTTAGGTATGGCGTTAATCTATGCAATGCAAGCGCGAGAGATTCTCGATGGTCGTGGTTGGCCCACCATTGAACTCGTCTTGTGGTTAGACAATGGTTTTTCTACTATTACTTCCGTCCCCACCGCTGTTGCAAAAGAAAGTCATAGTGCCACTGAATTGAGGGATTTTGAAAAAAGAGCAAATGGACTAGGTGTACAAAAAGCCATTAATAATATTAATCAAATTATTGCTCCTCAATTAATCGGTAAAGATGTACTCAAACAAAGAGATATTGACCAATTGTTGATCGATTTAGATGGTACAGTGACTAAGAAAAAGCTCGGTGCCAACGCCATTTTGGCTGTTTCTCAGGCTGTTCTCAAGGCTGGTGCCTTAAGTGTCGGTTTACCGTTATATCAATATATCCAAAAAAAATACCGATTAGTTAGCGAGATTAGTATGCCAAACTGCATTATTACCGCTCTAGATGGTGGGGTATACGGTGGCAAAAACTTAGATTTTCGCGAATTCTTCATTATTCCAGCTAGTCACATGTCAACCGATAAATCTATCGAAATGGCTATTACTTTAAAACAAAAAGTGGAAGATTTGCTGATCAGCAAAGGAGCCATTCATTCTGTAGGAATCACTGGTGGTTTTAGTCCAAGTCTTTATAAAAACACTGATGCCTTTGAATTATTGATTGAAGCAATTAAGCAAAGTAGCTATAACTTCGCTCAAGATTTGTTTTTTGGAATAAATAGTGCTTCTCATGACTTATATGAGGCAGCAAAATATCGCTTACGTGACAGCAATGAAGGTATGAGCTCCAACGAACTGCTTACTTTATATAAAAAGATGAGAGAAAGCTACAAATTGATTTATATTGAAGATCCATTTATTGAAGATGAAACTAATAAATGGCAAGAACTAGTCAGAGAAATTGGTAAAACTACTACCATTGCCGCCTGCAATAATGTTTCTTCCAAAGCTTCTTTGATTAAAAATGGCATTAAAGATCAGAATTTCAATGCTGTGGTCATCAAACCTAAACATCTTGGCACTATTAGTGAAACTATGGAAAGCATCAAGCTGATTAAAGACTCAAAATTGGATTTAATTATCTCTCAAAGTGGTGGTGAAACCAATGAAACCCTAATTGTAGACTTAGCAGTGGCAGTTGGTGCTAACTATGTCAAATTGGGACCAATCAACAGAGGAGAACGCATCGCTAAATATAATCGCCTCTTGGAAATTTACCGCGAAACTCAAGCTTCTGCTTAATTCAATTGAAGAACCGAAAATTACCCGTTGACCTTTGCCTTTTTTTCGTTTATTTTATGGTTAATCTTCGTTATATTTATTAAAGATATTTATTAAAGCAAAAGGATTAATATGGCTATCACCTTATATAAAAGACAAAGACAAATTGTTGACTTCATCGCCCAATACGTACAGAAAAATGGATTTTCTCCAACTCTCAAGGAAATTGCTGAATCGATCGGTGTCTCATCTTTAGCAACTGTGCACGAACACTTACAAGCTCTAGAGCGTAAAAAGGTGATTCGTAAACACGAAGGAGCAGTACGTGGAATTGAACTGGTAGACAGAACTTTTCTTAATATCACTGATAGTGTTGATTTACCATTTTTGGGCTTCATTGCCGCTGGTTCCCCAATCGAACCACACAATGACCCCAACGCTAGTTTTAAGGTATCTCCAGAAATGATTACTGGTAAAAAAAGAGCTTACGTTTTACAAGTCCGTGGCAAATCCATGATCGAAGATCATATCGACGACGGTGACTACGTCGTCATTGAAGAAACTCCAGAAGTAAACAATGGCGACATTGTCGTTGCTTTGCTTGACAATGGCCTTGCCACTCTCAAAAGATTTTATAAAGAAGTCACTCGTATTCGCTTAGAACCAGCTAACTCAAGCATGAGCCCAATTTATGCCACCAATGTGCAAATTCAGGGCAGAGTGGTCGGATTGATTCGTAAGTTTAGATATTAAAGTTAAACTTTAAATTCGATCTCTTTTGTGTTTAGCTCTTTGTTTATCCAAGTTCTTAAAGTATAGAGATAATCTGAAGTTCTATTAATAAATTGTAAAACCACTTCGCGCACATCTCTTTCGTTATCCAGAGAAACCATTCTTCTCTCTAAACGACGACAAATGGTGCGAGACAGATCTAAAAAGGCACTAATTTCTGATCCACCAGGAAGTATAAATTTATAATGCCAATTACTGCCTAAATTCTCTTGCAAAAAATCTATTTCTTCTTCAAGACGAGTAACAAATTTATGATCTAATTTGACTTTTGGTGAAGCGGCCATCTCAGCGCCAAGCTTAAAAAGCTCATTTTGTAAGTCGATTAGGACCTCTTTTTCCTTAGTCATAATTTGACTTGGAGGTACAGTCGCAAATTTCAAAACCACTAAACCTAAGCTCGCATTAAATTCGTCGAGTGTCCCCAAAACTTCAAAAACTAAACTATTTTTTGGTAAACGCTCTCCACTAATCAGAGCTGTTTTGCCTTGATCTCCAGTTTTGGTATAGATTTTTTTGACCATATAAATTTATTTTACCACTACCCAAATCCTTCATTGGCACTTAGAATAAAATCCCGTGATGATAAACATACGCGGGTTCCTCAAACAAACAAATGGTAAAAGTTCGACAAAATACATTTTTGTCTCTGGTGGCGTACTTTCTGGCCTGGGTAAAGGTGTCACCGCCGCTTCACTAGGAGTTTTACTTAAAGAACAAGGCTATAGCGTCACTAATATTAAGTGCGAAAATTATTTAAACCTAGATTCTGGTAATATTAATCCGATTGAACACGGGGATGTTTTTCTCTGCGAAGATGGTTTAGAAGCAGATTTGGATTTAGGTTCTTATGAGAGATTTCTTGGTGAAAAAGTTGGTTTTAAAAACTTCACCACCATGGGCCAAATTTATAGCACCGTTATTGAACGCACTAAAAATCTAGAGTATGGCGGCGCTACAGTCGACGCTATTCCTTATATTCCTGAAGAAGTTATCCGTCGCATTAGAGAAGCAGCTACAGGATATGACATCGTACTAATTGAGCTTGGCGGCACTGCTGGTGAATACCAAAATATTATTTATTATGAAGCTTACCGTATCATGAAAATGACTCTGCCAAAAGATGTCATCTTACTTCATGTCACTTACTTCCCAGCACCTTCACACATCAATGAACTCAAATCTAAACCCACTCAACTTTCGGTCAAAGCCTTAAATTCTATGGGGATCCAACCAGACTTCATAGTTGGCCGAGGAGAATTAGAAATTGACGAGAAACGTAAAGAAAAAATAGCTTACTATTGTACGATGAATCAAGAGGATATTATTTCCAATCCAGATTGTAAGTCTATTTACGAAATTCCTTTGATCTTCAATCGCCAACATTTTAGTCAGAAGGTATTAAAGAAGCTTGGTTTGAAATCTAAAAAAATTGTTTTAACTGATTGGCAAGCCATGGTTAAAAATGTTTACGCTAAGAAGGACAAAGTAGTCAAAATCGGCATAATCGCCAAATATATAGCTACTGGTGATTATGAATTAAAAGACTCTTACACTTCGTTATTAGAATCCATCAATCATGCTGCTTGGCGTGAAAAAATTAGTGTTGAAGTTTCTTTCATTAATGCCGAAAGTTTAGAAAAGAAAAATTCCAAAGCTTTGGCCGAACTAAAAACATTAAATGGCATTATTGTGCCTATCGGCTGGGGTGGTCGTGGAGTAGAAGGTAAAATAGAAGCTGTTCGTTATGCTCGAGAAAACAAAATCCCATATTTAGGTCTATGTTATGGCATGCAATTAGCTTCCATAGAATTTGCACGTCATGTAGCTAACTTAGAGGACGCGAATACAGAAGAAGTAAATCCAAAAACTAAACATCCAATCATTCACTCTATTCCATTTGATGCTAAATACCAAAAAATTAAAGGGGCTGGAGCAAGTATGAGACTCGGCGCCTATGATTGTATTCTCAAGCCTGGAACGTTGTCTTATGAGATATATAAAAAACACAATGCTTTTAAAGATTTAAAGCGTAATCTTATTTCTGAACGTCATCGTCATCGCTACGAATTTAATAATGCCTATCGCCAAACTTTAGAAGAAAAGGGTTTTGTCATTTCTGGAACTAGTCCCGATGATTTCTTTGTTGAAATGATTGAATTACCAAAAGAAACTCATCCTTTCTTTTTGGCTACACAAGCACATCCTGAATACAAATCAGCTCCTCTTAAACCACATCCTATTTTTATAGAATATCTGAGAGCTGCCTGGACAGAAAAAGCAAAGAAAAGTAAACAATAGTGCCATTTGAGAGACTTTAAGTAAGAATTTCAGTTTTTGACCTTGTACTTTTATGATTTCCTTTGGTACAATACTCGCTTGTTATGGCACAGAATTTTATTTACAACGATCAAAAAGTTAATGTTGGCGACACAGTTCGTGTTCACCAAGAAATTAGCGAAGGCAAGAAGACTAGAGTTCAAGTTTTTGAGGGCTTAGTTATTGCTATCAAAAATCGTGAAGTCAATAAAACTTTTACCGTTCGTAAAATCGCTACCGGCAATGTCGGGGTAGAGAAAATCTTCCCTTTAATGATTCCTAGCATCAAAAAAATTGAAGTAAAACGTCGTGGTGATGTGAAGAGAAGTAAGTTATATTACTTACGTGATAAAGTCGGTAAAGCAGCCAGCAGAGTTAAAGAAAAAAGTCTTTTCACCCAAGCAAAAAAAGTTGCCTAATTTTTCCAAAGGAATACAAGCAGAAAAAACAGCCTTAACCTTTCTTCTCAATAAAGGTTATTCGCTCCTGGAAAAAAATATTAGAACAGCCAACTCAGAAGTAGACTTGATCATGGTTGATGAAAAATTTGACGAAATTGTTTTCGTTGAAGTCAAATACCGAGAAACACGTAGCTATGGTGACGGTAGTCAGGCGGTTGACCAAAGAAAGCTAAACAGCATGGTCAAGGTAGCCAATAGTTACTTAAGAAAAAAGCAGTTTAAAAAAGCCTACAGATTTGATATCATATCAGTCTCTGGTAATTTAGAACGACCAGAGATACGGCACTTTGAGAATATTACTTGGCTTTAGGCCTTTTACAAAAAAGGCCCCATCGTCTAGTGGTTAGGACATCGGGTTTTCATCCCGGTAACTGGGGTCCGATTCCCCATGGGGTCACAGCGTAAAAAAGAGTGGATTTGTCCACTCTTTTTTTATGCTTTGAACTCGTAATGGGAAACGACCATTTTAGGTCCAGATAATTGAGCTAATAATGCACACGAGCGTAAGCGAGGCGCATTATGTTCAATTATATGAGGAAGCGCAGCTGGAACAAGCAAAATAACTGTAGCAATAAGCGCAAGTTATGCTTGTGAAGCGAGCAAGCTCATATTCCCCATGGGGTCATTAAAAGGTATTTTTGTTAACTCTAAACGGTGCTGCTGCCTTTAGTTTGTTTAATTACTGGGGACACATTTTGAATAGCTTCTTTTTCTTCCTTTGTAAATTTCAAGTCGTTAAAACTACCTTTTATGCTTAAAAGAGAGCCAATTAAACCACCTAATAAGGTTGCTATTGTCTCATTATTTAGAACCTTTTGAATTCCAAGATAAATAACCCCTATCAGAGCAATTAAGATAAGTGTAAATTTCATTGCATCAAAATTTAAAAATTGTACTGCTCTATTATCATTAAAAAACTGATTTTGTCTTACTGATAACATAAAATTTATATAAGAAGAAACAATCCATTTGATAATTAATGAAGCAATACAAACGATAAATGTTAAAATTAAAAAATTTTCTGATATTAGTTGAAAAGATCTTAAAAGGGAAATTGCTAAAATACAAATCAAAATTACTAATTCAAATAGATTGGCAACGAAAAACTGAACGAGAGTTTCAAATTTATTCATAAATGTATTATACTACATCAAAAAATCTGATTTTCATTTACCTATATTATTAGTTTGTAATTTTTAATATCTTCTGATAAAATGCCAGGTTCAGAGTAACTCATCCTGTTCCTATGCGGAACAAAGGAAGAACTACTCTGAAAAAGAGTGATGAACCTTACCAATGCGACTTGTTTCTATAAAAGGAGAAAAACCATGTCAAACTCACAACAAGTCCAAATCAGCGGTGAAACAGTCACATACGGTGACTGTGACGACAGCCGCTATCGTGGCAAGAAATTCGTCTCAATTGGTTCGCGTTATAACCATACCACATTTATCGTGGATGGAAATTACGCAAACATTAGTGCTATCCGTTCACGCGGTACTGACAAAAGCGCCTGGCGCATTGTCGCAATCGCTGTAACATCAGGTTACTGGGACTAAGATTAAATCGCAAAACGGTAGGTTTGTCACTCAATTTAGCCCCCAACTTTAGTTGGGGGCTTTTCTTTATCTCAAAGAGTAAATACCGATATGCGTAGGTCAAACTTATGTACAGTGTTTGTACCTTGGTTTGTCAAAAGCATTTTTGCGTTTTTTAATTTTAAAGCGATAGACAACTTGGACGCAAAATCAGCTGAGTCAGAATTCCACCACAAACCGTGTAAATCATCATTGGGTGCAAAAGTGATAATATAAATACCTTGGTTTGTTTCAACTAAAAACCTAAAAAGACTTATCTCTTTATCACTATAAACTATAACTTCTGATAAAATTAATGTGGTAATTATTTTACCCACTGAGTAACTGTCTAAGATTGATTGTAGTTTTGCTTTATTAAGTTCTTCCATAATGAGCGTATTATACACAAATTATTATATTGTGGCTTTTTTCCAACAAATACAACCACATTTCTATCTAACAAAATATATGTCATACCCATTTCATCACCACCTTCTCAAAATCCTTCACCCTATCTTCCACAAAAATAATCCCCTCCGCTTCCAACATTTTCTTTTTTTTCATTACTGCCGGACCATTTTTCTGACCCATAAAACCACCAATTGTGCCATCACTTCTTACCACGCGATGGCAGGGGACAATTGGAGCATAGGGGTTTTTGCTCAAAACCATCCCTACAGCCCGATAGGCCTTACTATTAATTCGTTTAGCTAACGCTGCATAAGTAGTCACGCTGCCTCGCGGGACTTGCCTTAAAACTTGATAGATTTGTTCTGCAAAAACTGACATAAATTTCTAAATCATCTCATTACCAAAAATTATAGCCGAACAATCCTCATAAATACCCACCCCGACATGACTCCAGTCACCGAGTTGATTACCATCATGAGCTGGATCTGCGGCATACATCCACTCAATTAAATGTGTACTCGTAAACTTCATGTGCGTACTCATATTTTCCCCAAGTTGATAAAAGCCCAAAGTCTTATAGCCCTCCTGATTTTCTACATAATCGCTGAAACCCGCATGCGCATCAGAACCATTTTGGCAAATATAAGTCGCTCGCTCCAAAGCATATTTAGCCAAACGATCATCCCAAGTTAAATTCGACTTGCCCTTGGTGTAGCGATAAAGATTGAGTGCTTGAAAAGTTTCTTTTGACGTACCCATCACGCTATCAAAACCCACTTTCATCCGGTAACCAGTCTCACTGACTTGCACCGCTTCTCCCCAGGCAACATCTTTTAAATCAGGATCATTAGCATAAGGATCAACTGGCGTAGGGACTTTGGTTGGCGTAGGCGTCAAAGCAGCAGATGGAGTAGATGTAAATGTTAAATCTTCTTCATTGGCAAAACTAATCAGTGGCGCTTCTCGTTTGGAGACAATTAAATTAGAAATGATTTGCGAAACCTTTGAATTCTTAAGTTTTTTTTCATTAAAAACATTAAAAGAAAAGGCAAAAACTCCCATAAAAACTATCAATAAAACTACTGGCCAAATCCGTTTCATAAATCTCATTAGCTCCATTATATAATGAATTAATGATCTTAAGTAAAAAAAATCAAAAACTACTTATTAGCCTGGTAATCATCCTCCTTTGGGCAATTTTTGTACCCAAAGAAATTGGTCAAGAACAACCGAACGAAGTACAAATCACTACTACAGAAATTGCCAGCGACTCCGCAAATACTACCAAAGAAAATTTACAAAAAGTTAAAGTATTACGAGTCATTGATGGCGATACTATTGAATTGGAGAGTGGGCAAAAAGTTCGCTACATTGGGATCAATACTCCAGAAACGGTTGATCCCCGTCGTGACCCACAGTGTTTTGGTCAAGAAGCCAGTTTACGTAATAAAGAGTTGGTAGAAGGTAAAGAAATTTATCTAGAAAAAGATGTTTCGCAAACAGACAGATATGGCAGATTATTGCGCTATATTTATTTGGAAGAAAATGACATTTCCATCAATGAACAACTAATCAAGGAAGGCTACGCTGCAGCTTCTAGTTATCCACCAGACATAAAATACCAGGAGAAATTAAGAGCGGCAGAGCAAGAAGCTAGAACTAACCAAAAAGGACTCTGGCAAGAAGGGGTTTGCTCGCTCTAACTCAATGTTTTAATGATGATCAGCGTAATCAGGATCATTCAATTGATCTGCTTTAGTAGCGTGAATCTTGCCATCTTTGTGTTCTGGTGGAGTATAAACTGTATAAAGTTTCATCACTTCTGTAGTGGAAGTATTAATCACGTTGTGCGCACTTCCTGCTGGAATAACAATGGCGACACCATCTGCCAAAGAGAACTCTTCGCCACCAATCAAAGCTTTACCCTCACCAGACTCAACACGAATAAACTGATCGTGCTCCATGTGAGTCTCCAAGCCGATTTCTTCCATTGGTTGAAGTGCCATTAAAACTAATTGTGAATGAGGACCAGTATAAAGAACTTTTCTGAAATTAGTGTTCTCTAAAGTAGCCTGCTCGAGTTGAATACTGTAACCTGACATAAAAATCTCCTTTTCTGTAAACTTTTAATTAGTCTCAGTATAGCAGAACAATTAATTTTAAACTAAACTCTGACCTGTCATTTCTTCTGGTTGCTCAATGTCGAGAATTTTCAAAATAGTCGGAGCGATGTCGGCCATGATACCGTGATCGCGATTTAACTTTTTATATTCCTTGTCAATCACAATAAAAGGCACTGGATTCATACTATGTTGACTAAGAGCCTGACCATTTTCATCAAGCATTTCATCACAATTACCGTGATCAGCGGTCACGATTAAGGTATAGCCTGCTTTTTCTGCCGCGGCAGTAATAATTTCCAAAGCTTTACTCACCGTTTCTACAGCCTGAATAGTTGCTTTAATATTTCCAGAATGGCCAACCATGTCACCGTTGCAAATGTTAGATAAAATTACTTGATACTCACCTTTTTGCATCTCCTGTGCAATTTTTTCTGCAATTTCCATGGCTTTCATTTCCGGCTTGAGATCATGAGTGGCAACCTTGTTTGAATCAAACATAAAACGATCTTCAAGTGGCCAAGCTTCTTCACGCTTACAGTTCATGAAAAAGGTCAAATGGGCAAACTTTTCAGTTTCAGTCACTCTAAGTTGCTTAATTTTATTCTTGGATAGAACTTCACCCAAAGTATTGGTAACCGACTGAGGAGGAAAAGCCACTAAAACATCTTTGTAGTCAGTACTGTATAAAGTCGCTGTCACAAAAATAAGATTTTTTGGTCCCTTTTCTAAAAATCTTTCGGTTAATTGACGAGGTCGGTCGTTGCGAAAATTCGCAAAGATGACGCTGTCGTGTTCATGAACTTTAGCCGCCTCATTATCGCTAACTTTAATTAAGCAAGGAATGATAAATTCATCATTTTTACCCGTTACATAAGAGGCCCGAATTGCTGCTTCTGCATTGGCAAACTCTACACCAACGCGCTCACGAATAGCTTGATAAGCCAAGTCAATTCTGTCCCAATTATGATCACGATCCATGGCGTAATAGCGACCAGAAATAGTAGCCAACTGTGCACCTGTTTCCTCGCAAACTTTTTTAAGTTGCACAAAACTATCGCTACAACTTTGTGGCAAAACATCGCGACCATCAGTAAAAGCATGGATGTAAATTTTTTGGACACCACTTTGCTTAGCAGCTCTCATCAAAGCAAAAATATGCTCCTGATGAGAATGAACACCGCCTGGACTCAACATGCCCATGATGTGCAAGCTTGAATTGTTTTCTCTAACATTACTAAAAGCTTTTTGAAAAGCTTCATTGTCTTTGAACTTGCCTTCGCGAGCATCTTTACTCATCTTGACTAAGTCTTGATAGATCACTCTGCCAGAACCAATCGCCGCGTGGTTGATTTCACTATTACCCATTTGTCCTTCTGGCAAACCTACAGCTTCACCAGAAGCCTCAAGTAAAGCATGGGGTTCATCTGCCCATAAATGTCTCCAAAAAGGCGCCTTAGCTTGAGCAATCGCATTACCAGGATAATCTTTGCCGATGGCCCAACCATCCAAAATTATTAGAGCGAGTTTTTTTGAAGAATTTGACATATTTATTTAATTATTCACAATTTAGCGCTTGTATGGAAAATTGGCGATTTTAGCCTTAGTTCCTAATTCACGCTCAATCATCATCAAGCGATTATATTTAGCGACGCGTTCGGAGCGACACATGGAACCAGTTTTAATTTGACCAGTACCAGCACCAACTACAAAGTCAGCGATGAAAGCGTCTTCGGTTTCGCCAGAGCGATGAGAAACGATACAGGTCCACGAAGCACTCTTGGCGAGCTTGATGGCGGCAATAGTTTCAGAGACACTGCCGATCTGATTAAGTTTGATCAAAACGGAGTTAGCCGCTTTTTTCTCAATACCAGTTTGAATTCTCTCTGGATTGGTGACAAAAAGGTCATCACCCATGATTTGGACTTTGTCGCCATAAGCGGCAGTCTGCATAGTGAAACCCTCCCAATCATCTTGAGATAAACCGTCTTCGATGGAAACGATTGGATATTTTTCGATCCAAGTTCGATATTTCTCAACCAATTCTTTATTGTTTAATTTTTTACCTTCCATCTTGAGATCATAAAGACCGTCGGCATAAAACTCACTAGAAGCAGGGTCAAGAGCAATACAAACCTGTTCGCCTGGCTTATAACCAGCAGCAGTGATTGCTTCGATGATTAACTCTAGAGGAGCTTCGTTGTAGTCAAGCTTTGGTGCATAACCACCCTCGTCACCAACAGTTTGCTGAAAACCTTTGCCTTTAAGAATTTTGCCTAGATGATGAAAGATTTCTGCATTCCACCTGACAGCTTCAACGATGGAAGGAGCACCGACTGGAAAAATCATAAATTCTTGCATATCCACACTACCTAGAGCATGTTTGCCGCCATTAAGTACGTTGGACATAGGAATAGGCATGGTGAACTGCGTGGTGCTGTTGCCAAAAAGTTCAGCGATATAAGCATAGAGAGGCATTTTTTTAGCGATGGCAGCGGCTTTAACACAAGCCATAGATACTGCCAAAATAGCATTGGCGCCTAACTTACCTTTGTTTTTGGTGCCATCTAAATCAAGCATGACTTGATCAATCTCAGCTTGTTTGGTGACGTCCATACCAATTACTTTTGGAGCAATAATGTCATTGACGTTGGCGACAGCTTTTAAAACACCTTTGCCTAGATAGCGACCTTTGTCTTCGTCACGCAATTCCACAGCTTCGTAGATGCCAGTGGAAGCACCAGATGGAACAGCAGAAAAAACTTCAGTACCATCATCTAAACGTAAAATTACTGCCACAGTGGGGTTACCGCGAGAATCCAAAATTTCCTCCGCATTAATAAACGATATAGTCATGATAGACCTTTCTATTTTTAATGCTGACTAACACCGTCAGCTATTTGAGGCGCGAGTGGGATTTGAACCCACGAACGAAGGTTTTGCAGACCTCGCCATTAGACCACTCTGGTATCGCGCCTAAACCTAGTAAAATACTAGCACTCGTATTCTAATAGATTTTTAATCTAAAGGAAGGGATGGTTTATGCTCCCCATCTAAGATGTTAGAATACGCCCACCAATGCCAAAGAAATTCTTTATCCAAATCTATGGCTGTCAAGCCAACAAAAGCGATGCTGAACGCTTGGCTGCTATGTACATTGATAATGGTTACGTTGAAGCAGATGACTGGCAAGATTGCGACGAACTTATTTTGGTCACTTGCAGTGTTAGAGAAAGAGCAGAGGACAGAGTGCGTGCTTTCCTGCTCAAAGTGATGAGTTATTATCAAGAAACAGAAAAGACTCCACCTAAGGTAGTTTTTTCTGGTTGCATGTTGCACCACGGAGTTGAACGTTTACGTCAAATGTTACCCATGGTTGATGAATTCATGCCGACCAATAAAATGGCTTTCGCTAAAAGGGCAGTACGCAAAGATAAAAAGCATGCTTTCGTACCAATTTCGACCGGCTGTAATTCTTTCTGCACTTACTGTATCGTCCCTTTTGCCCGTGGTCGCGAAGCTTCTCGTAGTTTTGAAGATATTATGGAAGAGGTCCAAGAATTGGTTAAAGAAGGCTACAGTGAAATTACTCTGATTGGCCAAAATGTTAATTCATGGGGTTTGGAAAAATTGGGGATTAGTGCTCGCAAAATGATGTTGCACGGTGATCTGCGCAGGGAAAATTTACCTAGCAATCAATCGCAATATTTAAACGTCGAAGGCACCCCGCCTTTTGTTAAATTGTTGCAAGCGATTAGTCAATTTGAGACTATCAAAACTATTCGTTTTTTAAGCAGCAATCCTTGGGACTTTCACGACGAGCTAATTGATGAAATTGCCCACAATCCAAAAATTGATCGCTTCATTCACTTACCAGTTCAGTCGGGCAGCAACAGTGTTTTGCACCGCATGAACCGCGGCTACAGCCGCGAAGACTATTTGCTAGTGGTCAAAAAGCTACGCCAAAAAGTTACAGATTTGGTGTTAGGAACCGACCTCATCGTGGGCTTTCCCGGTGAGACAGATGAGGAGTTTAATGACACGGTCAAGCTTGCCAAAGAAGTCGGCTGGCATGTCGGGTTTGTGAACATCTATTCACCACGACCTGGGACTGTAGCTAACAAATTATATAAAGACGACATTCCACATAAAGTCAAAAAAGAACGCTGGGATATTTTGGACGAGATCATCAATAAAAAACATTTGGGAGAGCGTCCAAAAGTAGTTTAGCTTAGTACAGTCATTTAGCAGATAGGCTTTGGCTTTGCTAATCTGGATCATAGAAATTTTTGATTGATGTATCAGGCTTAAATTTGACGAAAATAAACATGTCAAACAATATCAAAGAAAATCAAATTATATCAATAGTAGGTGCCACTGCGACAGGTAAAACTGCCGCTACGCTCGCTTTGGCAGAAAAGCTTTTGACCCTCAAATTGGTTAAGGCTGTACACTTACTTTCCGCAGACTCTAGACAAGTTTATCGCGGTTTGGAAAATCTCACAGGAGCCGATTTACCAGCAGACTTTACGACTGCTAAAAACAGTCGTTTCAGCTACCCATGTTTTGCTAACCCTACCAAAAATATTTTCCTCCACGGTGTCTCTGTGGCTGACCCCAAAGACGATTGGTCGGTGGCTCATTTTCAGAAACTTTTTGCTGAAATTAAGTTGAAGTTGGGGGATGAAGAAATTTTGATCGTGGTGGGTGGCACGGGTTTCTACCAACAACAAATTGTTAACGCGGCTGAAACCATTAGAGTGCCTCAAAATTTCAGCTTGCGCGAAAAATTAGCCAAACTTAGTGTAACGGAATTGCAAAAGCAGCTCAAAAGTTTAGATAAAGAAAAGTTAAAAAATATGAACAATTCTGATCTAAATAATCCACGTCGTTTAGTGAGAGCGATTGAGGTTGCTTTGTATAAAATGAAGCAACCTGCTACCGCCAAACAAGCCGCCACACAAACAAGTAAAATCTTTTATTTAGAACTACCCAAAACAGTCCGCGAAGAAAAAATTAAACAAAGAGTTATTAGTCGTTTCGCTTTGGCGAAAACAGAAGTGGAACAACAATTGCAAAATCAGAGAATCAGCACTTTAGCAGCTACTTGCACGGGTTTTGTGGAATTAGCACAATTAATCCGTGGAGAAATTGATCAGCCAACTTGTTTGGAAAAATGGCAACTGGCAGAAATCCAATATGCGAAGAGACAAGATACTTGGTGGAAGAAACGTAGTGGTTTGATTAAGCTTGACGCAAAGAATCCCAAAACGATCGCTGACAAAATACTACACACCTGCTATATTTGAAACTATGTCAGACACATCACCAAAACAAGAACTTACCGTTAAAATTTCACCCTCGATTGTCATTTTTACTTTTTTATTCATTGCTGGCATTTGGTTGGCCATGCAAATCAAAGCTATTATCTTCATGACTTTCATCGCCTATATCATTAGTGTTGGTTTAAACAAGGGCATTGATAGATTAGAAAATAAACTCAAATTGCATAGAACTCTGGGTGTTCTAATTGTTTATATCTTGTTTGTCGCTCTTTTATCACTTTTTATCGCCTTTGTCTTTCCACCATTAATTAAAGAGCTTTCAGTACTTCTAACAAGCCTACAACTACCAACAGTCTTCCAAAATGAATTGAAAAATTTTGAAGTTAACTTTGGTAGCATTAAAGGTTTACTCGATACCTTTGGCACTTCCATTACTACTGCTTTCACCATCATTAGCTCCACTTTCTCTGGTGCTTTTGCCGTAATTACAACTATGGTAATTTCTTTATATTTCTCTCTAGAAAAACCTAAAATTATTGATGGTCTAGCTGGATTCTTCAGTAAGAGCAGAGTAGAAGAAATTAAAGAATTCTTTAATGAAACCGACAATCAATTAGGTAATTGGATTAGGGGAGAAATGATTTTAATGACTGTCATTGGGTTAATGACTTTCTTAGGTCTTATCGCCTTGAAAGTACCTTATGCCTTACCTTTGGCAATTATTGCTGGTTTGCTAGAAATCGTCCCAAACATTGGACCTATTTTTTCTGCCTTACCAGCCATAGCAGTCGCTTTCCTGACCTTTGGTTGGCCAGTGGCAATTGCTGTAACTATACTTTACTTGGTTGTACAGCAATTAGAAAACAACTTAATTGTGCCAAAAATTATGAGAAGCAACGTTAACATCAACCCCTTGGTCTCAATTCTCGGTATTCTAATTGGAGCAAAACTTTTTGGGATAATTGGCGCCTTGTTAGCTGTGCCTATCTTCATTGTCTTTCGAACTATCTTCGCTGCTTGGAAAAAACATTTATAGAATCGCTTCAGTAATCATTTTCTCTAAAGTTTCAGCCTCATCCAGAGTTAACAAGTAAGCGGTAGAAAACTCTTCTCGACCATTAGTAATAAAAGAAGCAACTTGGTTAAAAATTGAGTGTTTTTTAACCTTCCTAACTCGATTGGCTTCTACCTTAGGCAACACTTGATACTCCACGTAAAAACCAGTTTAGTTCGACCATCCTCGGCATAAATGATAATATCACGAATACGAGCTGGCGCCATATCTTTTTTAGCAAGTTGTTGAAGCGTGTCTGGGTTTAAAAGATAGGCAACGTGAGCTTGGCGAGCACATTCTTGCTGACGCAACTCTGACTCAGTTTCACCAAAGCAGTATCTAAATTCCTCATACATAAACAAAATCGATACTACGATAAGCAACTGTGACAAACAATGGGGAATTTGGAGCGAGAGACGGGATTCGAACCCGCGACCTTCTCCTTGGCAAGGAGACATTCTAGCCACTGAACTACTCTCGCACTTTGCACTGTCTTTTCAAAGAACGGTGCCAAGCCTTGGAATCGAACCAAGATCCCATGTTTTTCAGACATGTGCCGTGACCAACTTGGCTAGCTTGGCGTCTATAAACGCTTTTATATTTTAACTAATTTATTCAAAATTACCAGGTGGGCAATACAGGGCTCGAACCTGTGACCTCATCGATGTAAACGATGCGCTCTAACCAACTGAGCTAATTGCCCGATTGCCTCTTGTTAAAATGTGCCCGGGAGAGGACTTGAACCTCCATGGATTGCTCCACAGCCACCTCAAGACTGCGCGTCTACCATTTCGCCACCCGGGCTTCATTTACGAAAGCCTATTATATGCGATAAAGTCTGTGCCGAGAAGAGGACTTGAACCTCCATGGATTGCTCCACACGCTCCTGAAACGTGCGCGTCTACCATTCCGCCATCTCGGCTGATTTTTTGAGAATTTTAAAGAATAAAGAACAGAGAGGATTTTAGCACATTTTTTGAATTGTAGTTTTGATTTGTACTTCGAATTAAATAAGTTATTCGAAGTGATACAATATACACATGTCAAAAAAATGTTCTAGATGCGCTCAAACACTATGAGTCTGAGTTTAATTGGAAAATCAAAAATGTTAAGTTGCAAAGTTACTGTAAAAAATGCTCTAGGTTTTATACAAAAAACCACTATGACAAAAACAGACAGTATTACATTGCTAAAGCTCGCAAGAGAAATAGTGACTTACAAAAACGTGCCTGGAATTTTCTTGGGCCCTATTTGTTATCTCACCCATGTGTAGATTGTGGAGAAACTAATATTTTAGTTTTAGAATTTGATCATAAAAACAGAAAAGAGAAAATAGATACAATAGGACGTATAATACAAAGTGGTGCCTCTTTGGATAAAATCAAAAATGAGGTGGCAAAATGTGAAGTAAGATGTTCTAATTGCCATAGAAAAAAGACAGAAATAGAAAACAATAGTTGGAAATTAAAATACGCACCTGTGGCCTAATGGATAGGGCACCAGTCTTCGGAACTGGGTTTGTGGAGGTTCGACCCCTCTCAGGTGCACAAGTTTACTTATCTTCTTACCCTGCAAATAAATCATCAATTTCTGACTGCGTAAGCAATGCGTTGGATTTTTCACCTTCTTTTGGTAAAAAAAGCAGAAGCAACGGTTTTTTTATTTTCAGGTGATTTTGAAATTAATGGACCAAGGTCATCTTCAGTAATGCCTTCTTTCTCGAGGAGGAGATTTAATTCGTTTTCTTGAATTGAAACATCTGGCTTATCTTGAGAGTTCTCTGACATATTTAGCATCAATCATTTTACTAAGACTATGATAGCAGAAAAAGTGGACAATGATATAATATCAGATGTCCAAACCAGGGTCAGTAGCTCAGTCGGTTAGAGCACCTGCCTCTTAAGCAGGGTGTCGTGGGTTCGAGTCCCACCTGACTCACTTTATAAAAATAGATGTATTCATACGTCTTTTTTTACTCTTCAAACTCACTGAACAGCACCCCTTCCTGCATTTTTTGCAGAGCAAATTTGACGTAAGGGATAATATTCTCTGGTAATTTCCACAGTTTGAACCACTCAAGTTCTGAACACTTTTCAATTTCACCAATCTTAGTCAAACCTTTCCAATCTTTAATCAGAAAGAAATAATCGATTCTTTCTTCGCCTTTACTCTTATCAGTTCTGTGCATAACGTGAATCGGCTGATGAGTCTTTTTAACCTCAACGTCCACCTCTTCCTTAATCTCTCTTTGCATGGCTTTCCAAATACTTTCGCCACCATCAACATGGCCAGCTGGTACGCTAAAATGACCATCCATGTAACCAGTATTGGCTCGTTTTAAAAGTAAAATTTGTTCGTCTTTGATGAAAAAAGCGTGAACTGCTACAAGAAAAGAAAAACGTTTTGTCATGATTCGATCATTATAAACCATGAAGATTTGATGCTATAATCTCTAGATATGAACATCATATCTGGTTCCTCAAACCTTGAATTAGCAAAATCAATCACTTCCACTCTCAATCAAAAAATTCCTACACAAAACAGCCAACTTGTCCAAGTGGAAATTTCTAAATTCCCCAATGACGAAAAAAGAGTCTGGATTAAAGATGAGAATAAAGTCAGAGGTCAAAAAATTTGCATTGTACAATCTTTTTGTAAACCAGTTGATGAAAATCTGATTGAAACTTTGTTAATTATTGATGCTTTGGAAAGATTGGGAGCCAGAGAAGTTTCTCTGATCATTCCTTGGATGGGCTATTCGCTACAAGATAAAGTTTTCCGCGAAGGTGAATCCATCGCTGCCAAAGTTGTGGCCGACATGATTTCCAACAGCTTCGTTAGTAGAGTATTTTTACTAGATTTACACAATCCTAGTATTCCTGGCTTTTTCTCTGTCCCTACTTATCACTTATCTGCTGGCAATCTTTTTGTCGATTATTTGAAAACTAATGATTT